>Ga0065711_1028315_pt1 | contig 42023 bp, 28 predicted proteins | sample Hoacrofraction12_FD_59098 | JGI IMG/M metagenome (GOLD analysis project Ga0065711, IMG submission 59098) | Hoatzin crop microbial communities from Cojedes, Venezuela - Epithelial fraction 12 v2 (version 2) | ecosystem: Host-associated > Birds > Digestive system > Esophagus > Crop | place...
AAAAAAAAAAAAAAAAAAAAAAAACCCACCCAGCAGAAGAAGTGCTTTGCCCGCTAGATGACAGTATGGGTCAATCTTTCAGTAAACTCAGTCTATAATTGCTTGTTCTCGTAGGCTTCCCGTCTGGCAGGGGAGAAAAATTGCGAGATACATGTTTGTCAAAGCTGTGATGGGAGAAGCCAGTGTAGAGATGATTTTGTGGTAATCACAGCCATGCAAAGGCGGGGTCAGGCTCGGTGCTTTCATTAGGTGGGTGTCCTTTGCCCCGTGTTAAGACTCCTGGCTTGTGACTCCATGGGACCTGCCACCTGTCACAGAGCATTTTCCTCCCCGTCACTAATAGGTACCTAACCAGGGTGCTTTGGGGGAGGCTTTTTCCTTATTTCTGCATTCTGCAATGAGCCTCCGCGATCCCAGTATTGTTTGCCAAAGACAGAAGGATTTGGGGTGGTGACCGGGTTCTCCTTTCCGCGCTGCCTCTCTCTCCATTGAAGACTCTGGGCACACTGAGGGAAAGGGCTGTGAAGTTATGAAGTCTGTGTTTTCCAGACTTCAGAGCTAAGGAATAAGGAGACTGGAAAAAGGTGTTACTATTGCTTTTGCTGGTCAGTTTCCCTTGTTGGTGTTCTGTAATCCTGTTTAATTTACAAGCACTTATGGAGGTGAGCTGCTGTTTGTAGGAAAGTCTGTGGGAAGTAACAGATTACTGAACGTTTATGGGAATAAATATTTGCACATATCATCACTCTGGAAGAACCGGTGCCGTTTTACTGAAGATTTTTTTTTTTCTTTTGCAGTGATACAATAGCATATAAAAATTATGAATAGTCACAGATGATTTATTACCATTTACCAAATTTAATCTTTTTGCTTCTCTAAAATGGTTCGTACCATCAAGAAACGCAATCAAAGTTATGCAGTTTACATAAACAACTCTCTAGTACAATTTGCAAGTGTATGTCGGAGTTAACGTGTAAATAAGTGTAATGTTATTCCTGAATATATCAAGAGATATTTACAGATCAGTTAGCTGATTTATTGATCTTAAGCAGAGCAATCCATAGTCTAAAATCTTCATGCACAAATTGCCTGCTGATTTTGAATTATATATCTGAAAAATAATTTAAAAAGCAAACAGGGATTGTTCATGAACATGATGCTGCAGTTGGCTAGATTTGGATTAGAAAATTTGCTGGGGTGAGAAATTGCCAATCAATCAATTGATTATTTCCCCAGTCAGAAGATGCAAATGAAAACTAATTTCTTTCAACAGAAAAATATGGTTTTCAGTTCATCTTGACTTAATATTTTACATTGTTTTGTTTTCTTGAAAATAAAAGTGTACAATATGTAATGAAAAGTGATTCTTCTTTTTCTGTCTTTGATTGTCTGGAGGGTGGGAAATTCTCCGTACTTGTCACCCTTTTGCAAAGCAGAAAAGATAAATCATAACATATGTGCAGAAGTGTGGGGAAAAATATGCTTTCTCAGATTAGTTTACTGCACTCCAGGTTTTTCCCGTTGGAAAATATTAATAAATATACAAACGGAGTGTTAACCGTCTTTCTGGGGCAAAAGAGGAACAGAACAATCAGAAAGAACAAAATTCAGACACTCCAAAACTAGAAAATTAGTTTCTTTCAATTTCCAACAACTGAAGCAAATTAAGTTTTAAAATTGAAATGAAACATTTTATTGTATTCTGACTGCTGCAATAAAACTATTTCTGAAACTATGATGTATTAGCAGAAAAAAGAAAAAAAAAATCTAAACATTTTAATCATAAAAGTTTGCAAGGGTTTCTTCTTCCAAACTGTTTTCAGCAGAAACTTAGAGTGCAATTTTAATTTTCTTGCTAGCTCTGTTGTGTATTCTTCAGAGTAGGCTTATCCTAAGTAACAACATGACAGAGTCTGCACAAGGAGATGGGTACCAGCTTTCTGGTACGTGCAACTGCCCAAAGATAATGCTTCATAAAACAAACATAAGAAGCATACAGCTAACAGAAGTCAAGTGTAAAAAAGAAAAGTGTAAAACTGCACGAGTTGTCTGTCCTAACATATTTTTGGCTTGTCTTTGCACAGCAATGATGACAGGCTGTTTTAGTCAAAATGTGTGAGCTGTTGGGTTCTAATCTGACCCGCTTCCTTTTTCTTAGTTCCTTACTCCTTTATATCTTTGGCTGACTTGCTGCTGAAGCCCTTAGGTGTATCAGGAGGGACAGCATGAAAACGGGAGCTTCCCTTGAGAGTGAGATACTCATCAGAATCGTGTTGACCAAGAGAGATTAAAATTCAGCCTCATTAAGGCAGAGTTTAGGGGAGAAGAATCTTAAAGGTTCTGAAACCTGTAGTATTGTCCTTCCTTTTGCAAGATTTGTCAAGGTTTAACAATTAATAAGACAGAGTAAGGAAATAATGGAGATTTCTTTCAGATCCCCAAGTAGGGGGTAGCTTCATCACCTGGTCAGCCACTCATAATCCCATGGACATGCACTCAGGAGCATCATCAGGTGGTGAGAACAGCAGCTGTTTTCATTACAAACCTGTCTTTTCTTGTGGTTGCTGCCCCAACACTCACGCTTCCCACCACCTCAGGCACTCAGGACTGTTAGATCTCCTGTATTAAATGCTGACTATTGATGGATTGAGAGACTTCCACAGAAAGTCTAGCTGTTTGTGAATAATGCTACTGGCCTGATAGCATCACATGGTACCGTGCTCAACACCATGACATTGGGCTGCCACATATACCAACTTTTGGATGTGGTGTCAATATGACCAGTAGATTGTGTGTTACTATTAAAAAAAATCATCACCCATTGAGTTTTGCAGCAAAAATAATTAGTCTTCTCATCAAAGTCCACTTTCAGTATTTATATCCAGCTTTCTAAATCCCATGCACTCACTCTGCAGTGTTCAGACAAGGTAGTCTTCCTCTTTGTCAGTGGATTAACAGTTGCTGCACTGTAGCTTCATGGTGACCATATCTTTGTGATGGATATATTAATACCAGTCTATTCAGTTTTTAGAACTGGGGATAGGCTGTGACTACCTTCGTGTCCGTGTGTGAGGGAGCAAGTACAAGAGGTCCTAATTCATCTTTTATTAACCACATGCCTAATACCAAGTTTTGTATCCAGAGGCTAGCCCTCAAGTCTATTGTGACCTGTGTTGCTGAACACTGGAAAAATTCAGAAAAGCAGCCATGAGAGTGAGGTCATATATTGCTTTCTTTCTGAATGCCACCAGGATGGAAGGAAGGAAGGAACTGAGCAGCCTTGGAAACATATGGTCCTCTCTGGCCTGTTTTCTCCTCATCCTTTGTGGAGATTAAGTCCAAGGCAGAGCCCCAGCTCTGTCATCTAAAAAAGCATTTCTTTATTTCCATCTTGCTTCTATCAATGTGAGTTTATTTGGCATAATTCATCTCTCCATAAGCCACAGAGCATGTGGAGCTGCATATGAAGGAAGGGTCTCCAGGCTGTGAAATCCTTTTTATTAGTAGTTCCTTGTGGCAATTCTAGGTCCCCATAGGAAAAGGCAGAGCTGTGCTATTTTATTAACCTGGCGTTCAGACTACATTGATCTCACTGGCCAATATTTAATGGTAAAAAGAAATGATTGTAATGATTTTACAGAAAAACTTTAAAGTGGGAAGGTGATATTTTGTGACTTTTGAATGAGAGGGAGGGGAAGTGCTCTCCGTTTCAGTATTCCATGAATCAAGAGCCAAACCTACCTCTGGTTTTGCAGAACCATGTCCAAGTGCAAAGCAGCATAGCCAGCCTTGGTTTTGTTTCGTTCCCTAATCCTGGCTATCTTTGAAATGGAAAGGGAGTAATCACATTAAAAACAGAGAAAAGGAAGGGAAAAACTGAAGAGTCTAAAGGCATTACTTCTTTATTGTTTGTTGGGTTTTTTTTTGTTTTTAAGTAGGACAAATAGTTTGCTGTTCTACAAAGAGAAACTAAGATCAGTAGGGTAAAACTGAAAAAGAAAAAAATGTAGACAGAACGTAATGACCTCTTCCCCAGTGACAGAGCTTGTGAGAGTAGAAAAATATCTCAAGTGGACTGATATTCATCCTGCCTGGTGGGGAATAAGTAAGTATTTGAAAGAAAATGAGTTACTAGTGCAATTTTCAGAGGCGAGTTGACAGGGGAGTGGGTGTTTTTTGGGAGGCGTTGTCTGTCACAACCAAATCTTCGTTTGGGCTTTAGTTTTTCTGTTGCTGCAGCTCCTCATCTCCTCCTCAGTGGCTGTCTTTCAGTTTTCAGCCTAGCTAAGCCCTGTATTGGTCTGCTTTTCAGGTAGGCCATCCTTCAGTTTGTTGTGTGTGAGAAGTGTGTGCTATCCACCTGCTCTCCATATTAAGGTTAACCTATTTTATCTTCATTGCATCCTGGTTTTGGCCAAATTGGACTTTCTCGTTACATTCTTCTATAATCTAATTTATTCTCCCAGCAGTTTAAGCTGGTGTTTATGCCCTGAAACAAGACTGTGATTTATGTACCCATAGCTCTATTTGCGTTAGTGGGGAAAAAATATTAGCAATGCTGTACCTTTCTTACTTTAGATAGTCTTGAACCATTTTCTCTATTCTTTCCTTTTTTCTTTATCCACGTGTCCTTGTGCTTAGTCCTCCGCTCACTGGCACATTCCAGCAGGCCCACATGCTGACAAACTGTGTGTTTTGCTTAGGTACGACATGAAAACAAGTGTGTTGCGCCTGAGAGATGCCCGTGTTTTCACAACGGAAGAGAATATGCCAAGGGAGAGACAGTGACTAAAGACTGCAACACCTGGTGAGCCACTGGAAATGCATTTTTCTGTTTTTATCTAGGGCACCTAACATGTTTCTAATAAAACCAAATATTGCTGCTTAGCAGATCTATTTTTTATGAAGTCAGGTTCTGCAGTGTAGTAACGCACGTATTGCACAGACCAGCATATTCCCCTCTCGTGTTGCAGAAAGACCGGTGCAGTATCTATCAGACTGTACGTGGGACCTTACAAACAGGCAGTCTCTGTGTCTGCGGAGGTCCTCTGCACCCACTCACTAATGGATTTGCTCCTTGATCTTGCAACACAAGATAACAATATAAGTGCTCCACTGAGCTGGGAGGAGTGGAGCCTGCACTTTGTTGCTAAGCTGTGCTGTCGTGCTTCCATTTTTTTGCCATCTGGGGCCCTTCAAATTAGTCCCTTTCAGCCAGAAGCATGTCTCAGCAGAAGGGGTGTGATATGCCAGCTATAATATGACAGGAGCTCTTCAGAAAAATGTTAACAAACAAGGCAGAAACAGAGTTGACCTTTTATATCTCAAATGAGTGCTCATTCTGTTGATACCTTGGAGAAAAATAAAAAGATGGGAAAAAAAAAAAGGGTGTTGGTGATATCTTCTTGAAAGAAAAGAGTAAGTGCTCCACGTCTTTCACCCACATCCCTATCTGTCCTGTTTGGTTCTTGAAAGAGAATTTGTATGTTCAAAAGAAAGGGCTGGGCTGTGAGATTTGCATGGAGGGAAGCCTTTGGCACTGCCTTGGGTAAAGTGTAGGATATCTGTCTGCTGGGCAGTTCTTGGCTTCTGCCGGTGCAGCACGCTTGCTGTATTGGCGACGTGCTTTGCTCTCCACGCGTCCTTGTGGAGGGCATGGTGGCCTGTTCCTGCAGAACTCCAAGAGGCCAAGGTGTAGGACATCCTGCCACCGGCAGTATGGAAACTGTTCTCTTTGAACTCAGACTTCAGGATCTCTTCTACATTTTACCCAAAATATCCCTGCCCATCTCTGTGGCACCCCCAAAAGCAGAGTTTCTGCTGTCCTCTGTGTGACTGGGGGGAGCTGGATTGGAGAATCAGCACCGTTAAAAGAGTCGTATGGTTTGGTTTTTGTTTTGTGCACTGATCTCTGAGCAACAGTGATTTCAAGTGTTGTATTTTTAAACTAGCGGGACTGCTTCTAAATAGTGTAAGTTAGACTTGGATATAAGCTTTATGGTTTTATGTGGAAATATTGACTTTTCAGTGTTTTGTTTCTTTTCTTTCCTTTTCAGCTACATATTACATTGTGAATCATGTACTGCAATTAGATCTGGGGAAAATTAGGTTTGAAGGGAGGAACGTGGAGGAGAAGTTGGTGTTTTTATATAAGTACCTATGCTGTAGCCTGCTTACGTTGCATCTAGGTAAAAGTGACTCAACAGAAAAACAGACCCAATGAAAATTTTATTGAAACAAGAACAGTAAGGTGTAAAACTCCTAGGCACTGCTGTGGAATTTGCAAGATTCTTTACAATAACCATCCAGTCTTTTTATTTTTAGTCATTCTTAAAATCTTCAATCTTAAAAATAGTAATAACCATGTTGCTTCATTCTTGTAACTGCCCTTTTGTTTCTGGCAATGCCACTGTAACTGACATTTCCTGTAATATATAGAATTTTCTTCAATAATCAGGGTCAAGAAAATGTTAGAAATCATGCTTTTTCTCATTGATAAAAAGTTCTTCCTCTCATTTTAGATATTTTCCTTGAATGTGAAAGTATAACTGGAAATGAGGTCCATTCAAGTATGTCGCTAGAGCTTTTTTTTGAACTATGTGACTTTGAAAAGCTTCATGATAGTTCTCAACAAATATCAAGTCAAATGTCATTTAGAAAGTGATATAGGAAATTACTATTGCTTTGAGAATTAATAAGAGTTGAGAGTCTGCATTTTGTAGGTCAGATCTTCCTTTTCTTTTGTTTTTGCTTTTTGTACTGCTGTTGCAGGAGTTCTCATTCTCACTTGTTCTTAGCCAGATGTGAACACCTGCAAACGCAATATATGAGCCAGAGGTGTCAGATTTGGCGTTTACATTCGGCTTGACATATGGGAGACCCTAATTCATGAACAATGGAATGTCTCCAAGTCTAAGCTAGTGGCAAAGTTTTGTTATGCTATGTGCTGGGAATTCATTGTAGAGCTCAGTGACAATTTTGGAATAACATTTATGAAGCAGCGCACAGCAGAAATTTGTTAATCTGAATTTTGCTGCACCACGTACTTTATAATCTGTCCGTGCATGTATATACAAAATCATGGCATTGCTCTACCTATTAGCAGAGATTTAATAGCACAGGGTGCAATAGGTTTTGTGTTACAGAAATTTCGTTCTTTGAAGAAAATATATTCCACGATATTTATTATACTGTGAAATGTTATCAAGATTAAACAATGCTTACGCTTGAGTTAAGGCATTACGAGAGACCTCGATTCAGTACCCGGTTTTTCTTTGGTTAGCAATCTGATCTTGGGAAAGCTCTTCAGGGTTTTCATCCCAGAGTTTTTACATCTGTAAAGCAGGGATAGAATTCCCCTTTCCCTGCCCTTATAGAGCTTGATTAGAAAATCCCTGGGGCAATGATGGTGTCCATCTGCATTCATGTAGCATTTAATAGATGAATGTTTCTCCAACCTTAAGCAAGCTATTCCTTATTAGTTTATTAAATTAGTATTATTATTAGATTAGATTATTAGATATGGTGTCAAATGCTATTCTAGCTCCCCAAAATTAATAACAAACTAAAGAGTGAGCAGTTTTTATGCTTCACTGACCTTGTTTTTTATTTTTTATTCTCTTAGTCTCTTGCTAGTTAGCAAATCAATTTATTTCACTGTTCAAAAGCCCGTGGGTGCCAAGGGAAATAGCCCTTTCATACCTGCAGCTTCTGTAGCAAGGCTTCTGGTTGTCCAGGATACCTCTGGATAAGAACAAAAAGGACTGGGTAGATGCTTTGAAGTCTTTTCTTATCTTTACTCTCAGTTTCCCTCTTTTCCTCATTTTAACATGAGGATAACCGCCCACTGTAGGAGAAGATCAGGCTTGAGACCATCTAAGGAACCTGAAGGTGCACAAGTCTATGGGACTTGATGAGGTGCATCCATGGGTGCTGAGGCAACTGGCAGGTGAGGTTGCTAAGCCACTATCCATCATATTTGAGAAGTTGTGGCAGTCCCGTGAAGCTCCCACTGACTGGAAAGGGGGAAACATAACCCCCATTTTTAAAAAGGGTAAAAGGGAAGACCTCGGGCACTACAGGCCAGTCAGTCTCACCTGTGTGCCTGGCAAGATCATGGAGCAGATCCTCCAGGAAACTACGTGCATTGAAAATCAGGAGGTGATTGGTGACAGCCAACATGGCTTCACTAAGGGTGAATTGTGCCTGCCAAATTTGGTGGCCTTCTACGACGGGGTTACTGTGTTGATGGATAAGGGAAGAGCAACTGATATCATCTACCTGGACTTGAGAAAAGCATTTGACACCATCCTGCATGACATCCTTGCCTCTTAATTGGAGAGACATGGATTTGATTGGATGGACCACTGGGCCTCACTCATAGAGTTGCGGTCAACAGCTCGATGTCCAGCTGGAGACCAGTGACGAGTGGTATTCCTCAGGCGTCACTACTGGGACCAGTGCTGTTTGACATCTTTGTCGGTGACATGGACAGTGGGATTGAGTGTACCCTCAGCAGGTTTGCCAGTAACACCAAGCTGTGTGGTGTAGTCGACATGCTTGGGAGAAGTGGTGTCATCCAGAGGGACCTTGAGAGACTTGAGAGGTGGGCCTGTACTAACTTCATGATGTTCAACAAGGCCAAGTGCAAGGTCCTGCACATGGGTCGGGGCAATCCCAAACAGAAATACAGGCTGGGTGGAGAAAGGATTGGAAGTAGCCCTGAAGAGAAGGACTTGGGGATGTTGGTTGACGAGAAGCTCAACATGACCCGGCAGTGTGTGCTTGCAGCCCAGAAGGCCAATCATATCCTGGGTGGCATCAAAAGCAGCATGGCCAGCAGGTTGTGGGAGGTGATTCTGCCCCTCTACTCCGCTCTGGTGAGACCCCACCTGGAGTCCTGTGTCCAGCTCTGGAGGCCTCAGCACAGGAAGGACATGGACCTGTTGGAGCAGGTCCAGGGAGAGCCACAAAAATGATCAGAGAGCTGGAACACTTGTGCAGAAAGGCTGAGAGAGTTGGCATTGTTTAGCCTGGAAAAGATAAGGCTTCGGGGAGACCTTATTGCAGCCTTGCAGTACCTGAAGGGGGCCTACAAGAGAGCCGAAGAGGGACTTTTTACAAGGGCCTGTAGTGGTAGGACAAGGGGTAGCAGCTTTAAACTGAAAGAAGGTAGTTGTAGGTTAGATATAAGGAAGAAATTCTTTACTGTGTGGGTGGTGAGGCACTGGAACAGGTTTCCCAGAGAAGTTGTGGGTGCTCCCTCACTGGCAGTGTTCAAGGCCAGGTTGGATGGTGCTTTGAGCAACTGGTCTAGTGGAAGGTGTCCCTGCCCATAGCAGGGGGGCTGGAACTAGATGATCTATAACCTCCCTTCCAACCCAAACCATGCTATTATTCTATGATAATAGAGGTGTTTACCTCTGAGCCTTATCTATCAGGGTACCATGTAAGGTTTAGATTATTATGTATCACAGCAATGAAAGGATACAAATGTTCTTGGAAACTCTCAGAAATTTAGTAATGTTTGATTTGGATTACGGCTGGTTTGGTGTCATCATGAAGACTAGGAGCCCTGTTTTTTCCTCTGTCTATTGCACTGGTGTAATTACACCAAAACAAATTGAGTTACATTAAAGTAAGAGAAATGGCTTTCTTTGTATTTTAAATATTCACTCAGAATGTGGTCACCATGTGGTTTTGTTATGTTTTGTTTTTTAGAACAAAGCAAAAAACAAAACAACAAAAAAACCCAAAGGGCAAAAAGAGTGCAAAAGGAGTGAAATAAAGAAAGAACACTGTCCCTTTTGTCATGGCATCACTGGTTTTGTATGGTAATGACAATGCAGTACCGCTGCTACAGCACATGGCTATAAGGATATCAAGATCTTAATCCTGTGTCTGATTTCTTTTCAGAATTCCCCTCCCCTTGAATAAACAGGACAGCATCTTGTTTTGCTTTGCATGTCAGGATGTGCCATTTTTTTTCTTGCATATTCTCTGCCTGTGAGGAAGTCTACATGTGCAAGCCGTACAGGCAGAGAACCACCGGTGTATCTCCTTTCATGATCAGGAGCTTTGTCACACCTTGTCACATCTGCTGTTGCATAAGCTGAGATTTAGCTTGGAGTCCTGTCCATAGGTTGCCAAACTTGAGTTCTCCTGTAGGGCAGACATTCTGGTTTGATCACCACAGGAGACCTCAGGGGACAGTATCACACCATAGGACAGAGGTGTGTATGAGTATGTGTACCTACGTACAGAAAAAGAAATATTTCTGTCCATATGTGTGTTCTTGTCAGACTGTGAAGTAACATCTCCAGTTGCTAGGTCGGATAAATTATCATGAAGAATGAATGTAATTTAAGAACAGAGAGACCTCTTTGGAGAAGGGTGGTATTATACTTCAGTACATAATCTGAACAAAAGCCACTGGGCAGACTCAATTACAGTCCTGGTTACTTGATTTCAGAAGACGATCGCTAGAGTAAATGCATGTCCTATGACATCAGTTGGATATTAAATTTACTACTATTTTGGCTTTCAATGAGGGAAAAATGGACAGTACTGAAAATAAAACCAGGTTTGATTATATTATACTTCATGTTTAACCTGTAGTGGTCCTTAGAGGGTAATCAGTCTGTTTTTCTAAAAGGTTACTCAGAGCAGGATATCCAAAATAAAATACTAATAGTATTATGAAATATTCTTCCAGGCTCTGTGCAGGCCTCTTTTTGTAATAGGGAAGTTAAAAATGCACATACTGCTACATTCAGCTTGTAAGAAAAAGGGAAACATATTCCTTATTCATTTAACATGTTAAAGCACTATTTGGATTTATGCAAACAGATGCAAACATTAAGCTAACAGATGCTAATTTAACTTAGTGAGAGTGATTGTCATCTGTTGCATGGTAGATAGTTATGGAAATCTATCTAGAGAAGGATTCCAGCAGCTCAGTTATGGAGCCCTCTAGAAGTAGCTTCTCAAGGCCAAACACAGACAGTATCTGCTGGGGACATACCTGAGGACAGACAGCAGCACAGACAACTACAGAGGTTCCTCACAGAGCTGCAGCCGATGCCCGGATTAAGACACACAGGGGAACAATGCTCTTTTTTGGTCTGCAGTAGGGTACTCCTTGACCCAGGCCCAGGAAAAAGAACAGAACAAGCCAAAATAGTAGCTTATCACCACTTGTGTGTCTTTTGGAGAGTCTTCAGGTCATGAGATCTTGGAGGCAGAAACCTTTGTTCTTTTGCTTTGCCTAAAGCACCTTGCATTCTCTTGCTTATTATATACATTGGAAATAATTACAACTGTCACTGATTTGTTTTCTCTGTTACAGTGTGTGCCATGGTCGAAAGTGGGAATGCACCAAAAATATGTGTGATGGCACCTGCACTGTTATTGGTACAGCTCATTATCTGACGTTTGACGGATTGAAATACAAGTTTCCAGGAAACTGTCAATATGTATTAGTTCAGGTAAGAATATGTTGAACACTGAAGCTGTCTGATAATATGTATAAAGTGTTTTACACCAGGAGAGAAGTCCAATGTTCGTATAAATCCCAGTAAAGTATTCTTAATTACTAAGCCAGATGTATGGTAGAGGAGAGCAGAGCTTATTGATGGCTTCAAAGAAGCCTTGAGAAATATGGAGATTGCATTGTGTTCTATAGAAGTGAATTAGGTTGTCATGTGTCTAGCTGGCAGTCACAAATCATATGATAGCAGCATGGTACAGAGAGGAGCTGTCTGAATCTCATCTCTAACAAGGACTTGTAGATACCCACAAGTCAATCTTGTCTCATTCCCCACTAGCCGCTTTATCCTGTAGTGATGTCTTACTGTCTGACTGAGTGAGACCAGAAGTGCTGGGTGAACCTTCACTAAATGTGTCCAGAGCACAGACCCTGCTTTTTCATTTTGGCAAAGTCACTGTCCTGTTCCATGCACCAGCCTGTTTGGGTACATTGACAATATCCCGTTGACATAGCACACTAATGTCAGCCTGTGATTTGTGGGAGCAGCCAGAAATTTAGAGTGATAAAGAAGATTAAAGCTCATCTACAGATGCAAATCATTGGGTATTTAAGAATGTGCATGCAAAATAAGAAGGGTTTATCTGAAAATTTGGTCTAACACTAGATGGATCCACTGCTGATTGATAACAACAGTCTTCTGCAGTTACAAATTGTTGTGTTTCTTGGGTGGGCTATTTTTTGAAAAGTAGCCACAGACCCCTTTCATGAGGCACATTCCTCCTTGCAGTTCCTCCTGGGTGGGAAAGCATGATCAACCTGTCTCTGGCTAGATCTTTGAAATATGCTCCCACTTTGATGCCAGCTGGATTACCTTAGAAGAATGATTTCTCTGACACTAGTGACAACTCTGTGGAAAGATCTTATGGGCAGTAATAGCATAGAGTAGTACAAAACTACTTAAAATGAAAACGAAATCTGTTTTCCTCAGGTGACAAACACAGAGAACTGTAGGCAGAGCATTTTTCTTAAAAAGTGTATACTGAAAGAAACCCGAAGAACCTAAAAGGCCTGATAGTCATGAGTCATCACATAAATGTAGTACTAACTCTCCATGCATCTCAGAAATATTTGACTTAAAAGAAAATCAGTACATTAAATGACACAATTGCTCCCCAAGAAACAGGCTGACATTCTTGTAATTATTATTCATGTACAGGTGGGAAAACTTGGATATCAAACATTTTGCTTGAAACTGTGCAGCAAGTTTCTTTCTAACCTAACCTTCTAGGTTTATATGTTTATTTTATTATTAAAGCCACAGAGTCTTGTTTTCACTGTTAAATCAATTATATGTGTATTAAGATGTACACTGTGACTATTGTACGTCTTTAAAATATCACAGATGCTGTAATAACATGGATCCTTCCTGCAAAATACATTGTATCATAGAATCATAGGTTGGAAAAGACCTCTAAGGTCATCAAGTCCAGCCATCAAATGCACGTGTGTGTGTCACTGGCAGAGTGTGCCTCATTCTTTAAGGGGTGGAGCACATGAATATCAACACTAGGCACAAAATTAATATAGGAACGTTTGGCATGCCAACACATATCCTGCTGTCCACAGAGTACAGTGGGTATTATATGAGGCTTCCTTTTTCCCCACAGATCTGTATGCAGGTTTCAAATGTTCCACATTAATGACTCTTTCATTTATTTTCATCTGATAGGATTTCTGCAAGGATGACTCTGGGACATTCCGGATACTAATTTCAAATGAAGGCTGTGGCTTCACTGGGGAAAAGTGCACCAAAAGGGTTATCATTCTGTATGAAAGTGGGGAAATAGAGTTGTTTAATGGAAACGTATGTATGCTTTTGTTCTTGTTCTTTCCCTTTTTTGGGGAAAAGAATTTCAGATTGTTTAGTAAGATGAGGCATGAATGACCTCATGCTCAGTGGTTCTTGAAAATTAGATCATAAAATGAACAGATTAGCAGGATTACAATTACCTGTTTTGCTCATAGAGGTGCAATGCCATTTTGATATTTCTGCTTGATGCCGATAAATTTATCTCTGATAAGCATGCTGTTCAATGCAAGCTCATACAAGGAGTGCCCTTTCTAAACATGGAAGGTCTAAGTCTATTTCAAACAAGGTTAAGTGCAAGGAAGAGCTAAGAAATGACTGTCCCATGACTAGTAAAACTTCAGACTAATTTAGCCATCAGAAGGACTGAGCACACAGGAAAAAAATAAGTCATGGCTCAAACAAGTTGATACTGCAGAAGCAAATATCACTATCCTTTCCCCTGTTAAATTGTCAGATGGAAAGCTGAATTGACTGGATGCTTCTTTTCTTCCCCCCTTTCCTACTAACAACCACTGAAGATTTGACCAAGAATCACTTCCACCTCCCATGTCACCCCATGGCTTTTCAAAGGGCACAGTTCAGCTCTTTGCCTTGGGCACCGTAACAATCAAGACCGTCTGTGTGTTCAATCATTGCAGGACTACAGTGGATTATAGTGTTTCATTTGCTCAGTTTTCAGAAGTACTGTGCTCTGAACTGGCGTCTGGAGCAGAGCTTTGCAAAAATGTTCCCAGTGAAACGTAAAACCGTTCTACATTTGCCTTGTTATGGGTTAACAGACAAAGCTGTACCAGGTTTTGCATAGTCTGCAAATCGCCTGCAAGTTGCTGCGTGTCACCGAAGCTTGATAGGAACATATAAAAACATGACTGTTATTGGTAGTGTCTCTGCAGTGCATCTTGACAGCATATGATCCATGGCGGCTTTTGGTTGCTGCACGAATGAACATAGAACGTATTGGTTGCCCAACCGGTACTTTATTTCTGCTGCTAAAGAATCCCCTGCTTAGGTGAGGGTGCAGAGGGATCAGTCCATAGAGCCAGGCTTTGACTGAAAACTTCTTTGGGAAACAGATTTTCAGAAGAGCTGTGATTCCATTTGGACACCTAAAGAAGGGCCAGAAAAGACAAGAGGTGATTAGGCATCCAGCACCTCCAGCGACAGAAAGTGTTTAGTTCCTGAGGGAATATGTCCTTCAAGACCTAGATCCGTATCACAAGACTGTCCACACGACCTTGGCTGTATTTTTAGCTGTCTCTCTGGAGTTTAAGGCTCAGCATAATGTCTAGAGTAGATTTTCTTAGAAGTAACAGCAACCAAATGAGACATCAAGGAAAAACAACAGATATAAAGACTCTTAGGCAAATTCTTCCCAAATAATGACTTCCTGCACTCTTTTTTCCACAAGAATCCTTAGAAGCAAGCAGGAGAATTGGGTCTTTTTTTTTGCCATTAAAATGTTTCCAAGAAGCCTTGTTTTAAGATGATACTGTTTTGAGAGCTTCTTCTGGTTTTAAGTAAACAAGATCTTAACTGAAGTATCTGCATGTTACAGTTCTGGCTTACATTAAAAAAAAAAATCATGAAATTATTTTTACTTTTCTGAAACAAACAAATCTGCCAGTTTTCAAGGTCAAAAGTTTATGACTTCATGGTTGGGCAAAAAGCCTCCATAAACATAGAAATTCTCTGATTTAGGTCAACCTCCCAGCTCAGCTTTGTCCTCCTGCTTTTTGCCTGAGTTTGGAAAAACGGAGACTATTATATATAGAAGATAAGTAGCCAGGTGTGACTAGACTGTGTAGTAATACAGTGGGCAGAGGAGAAGATGAAAAAGCTTCCAATTCCTGAAATATCTTTTAACATACTTTTCCTTAAAGACATTGAAGGCCCTTTTTAGCAGGTCCTTGGAGGATGTGAACTGTCTTCGCTGGGGATAAAGGCTTCTGATGATAACCCAGAGATAAAGAGAAGAATTACGGTGCTAAGCTTTTACTGAATTGAGCAACAAAGAATAGTGAGATGTGAAAATATTGTGCCCTCTAAGTAGGGAGTAGGTGAATGATTTGTGGGTTCCTCTTTCTCCCTTGCTTTAATCATTATTTGCACTGATTGAAAGTTTTCATCTGCCTCTTCCACAATTAAGCAATTTTCAGTTAATGCATTAGTGGTCCTTAAAGCCAAGCCTTTATCTCCAAATGTGGTTAATAATCCTGTTAGTGTTACTATGGAAAGGGGATTATGATATGAAAGAAAGCATTTTAAATTAATCTCTGAAGTTCTTAGTAGCTGGAGGCAGTGAATTTGCAGCCAGATGGAAAGAGGCACACAGGGGAAGTGAAAGTGATGGAAAAATGAAGAGACACCAGAAGGAATCTCTCAGGATTTTCTCGTTGGTGTGGCTGGTTGGGGAAAGAAGTACTTCCTGACTTCAGAGTCAGGCTCTGGTTCTTCAGAGGCCACCGAAGCATGTCGTTCTCCCAGTTTGCATTATACGTAAACCTAGCCAGCCCTTTTGTTGCTACCTGCCTCAGGAGCACGGAATTGTTAGTTTCCTAAAAAGATGAAATAAAAATAGAACTTATTTTTTCAGTAAACCATTAACCGAATACTAAACTGGTTGTTAGCTGTTTTTAAGATAAATGGGGGTCTCAGTTATCTTAAAAGGCAATTTCAAAGTAAGTGGTTTTTCCTTCACTTCTTACTCTCACTAAACTGGTTGTTAGCTGGGTATATCCTGTCCTCTTGACCAGCCGTGCTTCTGTTCAGCAGTCATTGCTTTGTGTGTCAGCATTTGTGGTGAGCGTATGTTATATCCTGGGAGCACAAGGGGCATAGCCTCATTCAAAATTATATAAACATGATGAGACTGAAGTACCTTACTTGTATACCAATTTGGTGCAGAAGTTTTGTTTCTAAGGCAATAATTTACCCACAGGAACTTTTCAGTGTAGAGTCAAGCCTGTAATCGGTCCCTTACCCATACCTGGCTTGCAGTTTTGCAAGTGCTCCAGAGCACCTGTGTAGTGTATGGGAACTATCTGTTCTCTGGAAAACAGCATGTTTGGAAATGGCTGTTAGCATATGAGCACATGTCCCACTTGGAAGTGACCTACATGAAACAGTAATTAGAGACACTCTTGACAGGACAATGTGCTTTTCTTGTTCAGGTAAACATCAAGGTACCTCCTAAAGATGACAGTGATTTAGAAGTCATGAAGTCTGGCCGTTATTACATCATTTTACTGGGCAAAAGCATCAGTGTGACCTGGGATCTGGCAATGGGGGTCTCAGTTATCTTAAAAGGCAATTTCAAAGTAAGTGGTTTTTCCTTCACTTCTTACTCTCACTAAAGAATGGACTTACCTCTTCCCTGGGGGATAGCATTTTTTTTAATACAGACATGCAGATAGTTTTCCATGGAGTATTGGGCACGTGCTTGAAAATTAAGGGATTTTTTTTTTTTTTTTGTAATATCATAAGGATTGCTTAGTTTCCCCAGTAGCTCAACTGTAACTGGTAAATTCTGGGTCTCTGGAGATGAGCTATGAGTGAAAGATTGAATGCTGTGGTGCCTCAGAGTACCTATCCCTTAAGTGACTGAGATAATTTCTTCTATGTTCAAGAAGAGCAGTGTAAGGGGACAGATTCACTAGTCATGGTGATAGGACAGTCAGCTCTGAAAATAAAATGGGACTGTAGAGGCATACTCTAAGGAGAGTCAACAGGCACCACTGGTCAGAGTTGTCATCTTGCTTCCTGGAGTCTTTGGAGACAGACCGGTCCTACTTTCAGCTATGCAGGACGGGAAGAGGAACTAAACTTTCTCTGTGAAAGACCATGTCTATTCTAGCAAACTTGGCAAGGCCAGGGATAACTCAGTTATTGAGCCTTGTGCCATTAAAGCACTAGGCTAAAAAGACTTCTTAACAAAACTGTAAGCCAGTCTACAGATGTAAGATTTATGTATTTTGTGTTTCTTTCCCTGCAAAGGATCAAGTGTGTGGTCTGTGTGGAAATTTTGATGGGATCCAAAACAATGATTTGACCAGCAGCAATGAACATCTTGAAGTAGATCCAGTTGACTTTGGGAATTCTTGGAAAGTCAATCCGTACTGTGCTGATGTTGAAAAGGTGATTGCGAATGAACTGTGAAAACTAATTAATATGGGTTACAGTATCACTCAAGACTGGGAAAAGACGTTTGAAAGGGTAAAAATCAATAGCAATGAACTCCTTCCCCCGTATTTTTGCCAAATAATATTATTTCTTGAAATCTGATAAAAGATCAATTAACTTATTTAAGGCCCCTGCACTGCTTGGCTGCAGATGAATGTTAAAATAGCCAGTCTGTACGGTAGAGGCTGTTCGTAGAGTTTGCCAGCCCAGATGCTTGAAATCGAGGTATAACTGGAAATCTCATTTTAGACTTAATCTAAAAAAAACATCTGTAATTTTCAGACAGGGGGAGTTCAGATAAAAATTTTGTATTTCTCTATCCAAACTTCCATATCCCAAATCTTAGTCAGTCCATTTATGAACTACTGAATGCACAGATTAATTTCTTTCCGTGTGCTTCTTGTTCTTTTTTAAGGAGCATTCCATTATGATTTTCACACTGGAGAGGTTTGAGGAGGTTACCTGCTATCTGAAAAGTGTATCTGTGTTGTCTATGTCCTGGTCCTGGAGATTAGATGATTTCATGAGGTACTAGTTATGTTACACGTGGGAGCATACTTCCTCTCTTCCAAATACGGAGTTTTGAAAGAATGAAATTAAATAATAAATTTGTCTAGAGCTGACAAATAATTATGGCTGAAAGTATTTCCAAACCAGAAAGTGAGAAGAAACAGCTTGAAGACCGCTTGTTTGGACATCTGTATAATGAAACATTTTATTCAGATGATGCTTTTAAGGCTGAAAAATTTCTTTTGGAAATTCATCCATATTTTCAGAGAGACAGGAGAAAAAAAGTCCTTCTTTAGGTCTTTCCTTGAAGGTTTTAAATTATCAGAAAATAAAAAAAAGCATTTTTGATCACATGAAATCTTTTGGGTTAGTTTGCTGGTTATGTGCAAGTGTGACACAGCCACGGTATTATCTTGCTGAATGTCACATTTTTGATGTGAGTCGATTGAAGCACAGAAGAAGTTGCAATAATGATGAGTGAGACTGCAGGGTAAGACTGAGAAGGAGCAGCTCCTCATTTCAGTGTGATAAGCACAGGACAGAACCTGAAGACCTTCTCCCATGATAAATGCCATGTCGGTTCTTGTGTTCCTTGTTCTTAGATAAACTGAATGGGAGAGGGGGAGACTACTGAGCTGTTTCTGTTCAGCAGTGGCCGTGGGTGTTGTCTCTTGAAGATTGGCCATATTTGCGAGTCTCATGGGCCTTCTGTAGAGCTGTGAATGATCGTTTTGCAGGGTGGATGTTTGGTACAGTGGGACTTGCTGTCATCAAAATGTCTGTGTTAAAACTGCAGCGTACAAAGAAGAGCTGTCAAAAATGTAGGAGGTGACCTGCTCTACTCTGCGTTCTGTCATGGCAGGATTTGTGCCTGCCGTACAACAGGTTGCAACTTTACTCAAAGAAACAACTTCCTTTGTCGTGAAAAATGTCTAGTGCTAGTGAGTCTCTTCAATTTGAAGAATCCTGAAGGCAAGGCGAAGGCAAGGCTAATGCAATGTGTGCTTGTCTCTTACAATATTAAGCCCAACCTGGAACAGACCTCGATGTCTCCACTGTGTAATGGAAATGTAGTGAAGCAGGTGATGGTAGAAACGTCATGCAGCATTTTGTCTGGGGATCTCTTTGAAGAATGCAAAAAACTTGTGAGTATTGTGTCATGTGTTTCACGTGCTTCAATTCTGCATGATCTGTGCTGACACTTCTTACAGCTGTGGGGAAAAGTATAATTGTGCTGACAGCACACAGGGCTGGGAGGAGGTTGACTAATTTGCATTCTCATCTCTGACCCTGTCCTGTAGCTGATCCTTCATGGGAAAATGCGGGATAGCAACTACTAGAAAGCTACAGAATAACTTCTGCTTGAGGACAATTTTACTCTGAAGCCCAAAGACTGACACATAAAGTCAAGAACAAGGGTTGAGATTTGAGGGGAGGGAAAGCTGAGCTAATGTAATGACATTCAGACTGCATTCTACCCAAGTTGCTGCACAAGAGGGTGTGGGGACAGGGCCCAAAAACATATAAAGTTACTCCATAGGGGGAATATTAAGGGGCAGTAATCTTCAGTGTCTGTAACAACTTTGAGACTGGGGCCCAATTTGAGTCCTTGCAGACATCAGCAGAAAGATCTACACTGATTTATGTGGCAATTCAACTCTTGGTGAATGGAGCAGGCAAACCATCTGAAGGTTAAATGTGTCTAGAAGGAGATGAGAGCAATCAGTAAGTGTTCTGTACCCTGTATTTCTCTCTTGTAGGTGAATCCTGAGCCCTACATAGATATTTGCATGTATGACACTTGTGCTTGTGAATCTATTGGAGACTGTGCTTGCTTCTGTGATGCTGTAGCAGCGTATGCACATATCTGTGCACAAAAAGGTGTTGCTGTTCACTGGAGATCACCAGCTATGTGCCGTAAGTACAGGGCGGATGAGGAAGAACTGGGTGAAAGCATTCAAGCTTTTAATCAGTAAGCTGTTGGCTCAGATAAACTGTTCTTATCCAGCTCTGTTTCCGCTGTCCAAAGAAGTTCTCTTTAATGGGACTGGGCTAGCAGCTCACGGTGACATTTCCTCTCCTTTTTCTGTTTTATGTTCATAGCCATACCTGGAAAAAACACTCTCTCAATAAGCGGTAGTCCGTGGTACAAACAAATATAGCGAAAGAAATGTTTTCTGTACGTTTTCTTTTTTTTTTAATTAAAATGTAAAGTTTTTTGGCAATTAGTTTTATCAAAACCAAATATCTCTGATCTAGAGCAAGTACTTCATTATGTGAAAAAAATTTAAGAAGTGGCCTGCCCTGAATGTAGTAAAATAAATACATTGTTATTTAAAGATGGAAATATTTATTTTTCTATGCACGTAGGGTCCACTTTGTAGCAAGTTTGGTGTCATAGTTCTGAGACGCGTGGTGAATACCCTCAGGTTTCATTTTTTTTCCTCCAATTCTTTCACACCATAGCACAAAGCTGTGAGGACCTGAACAAACAAGAATTAGATTATCAATGTGAATGGCGATATAATAGCTGTGGACCTGCTTGTCCTATAACCTGCCAGCACCCTCAGCCTTTGGCGTGCCCTCTGCAGTGTGTGGAAGGATGCCATGTACACTGCCCTGCAGGTAATTCCATCTTTTGCTTTAAGCAGTTAATTACTTTTTTCTGCTCTGCTCCTGGTACTTGTAGGTATTACTGTAGAGACTTATTTTCCCCTCCCCTAAGTGTTCCTATCACACAAAAAGGGATCTTGTAGTCCATAAATATTCGCAGACTGGTAAGGCTGGATATTGCAAAAGATGTAGATGTAGCAGTTAACTCCTTAACAGCTTACTGATGCATTTTCACCACAATTTCTTACTGCATAAGGAAGAAGGTAGTTAGGCATCCTGGTTTGAGTTTGTGAAATGAGCACAGTGTATGAAGGGCATGAAGTGATGCCTAGAAGAGGAGAATGAAATGGTGCCAGCAAGAACAAGAGAGGATGAGAGTGGGGTGATAAGAAAGGAAGACAGGAGGATTAGGGGCTGAGTACCAACAGAGGTCATTGACTATGTGGTTATAGAGTGTATGAACTTGTGCTGGACGCTCATAAAATGCTCTCCTTCAGAGCAGCTACTGCACTGGGGGAAACCTGTTGGCTTGACCTGCTTAGTGCCTCCACGGCTCTGGTGCTCCTGAGAGTGCCCTGCAGGCATCCTCCTGTCAGCCTGAGCTTTCAGCTTAGCTGTTCCCATCAACTATCTCTTAGAAAGGGGAAAGGGAAAAATATGGGAAATATGAGGTGTGGAGAGACAGAAAGGGAAAGGGTGAAAGATGAGCAAGTTTCCAAAGGAGAGTGAAAACTCAGATGAATGAACTAAGGTCAGAGTGAGAAGACATGAAGTCAAAGGAAGTGGGTATTTTAAGGCCAAAGATAACTATTTGGGGCTCTGGTATCTCTTGTCAGAGTGAGGAAGGGGATACCGGGAGAAATCGATGATATATATGTAAAAAGGAAAATACCATGTTCTCCTGTCATCTTCAATGCTATGCTCTAAAGATATGTTCACCTTCTGCATGGCAGTGGCTGTTACAGATTATATACTGGGTTAAGAACTTCCAATATCTAAATAAAGTGGTTATGAAGGAAGGAAATACTCCTCTGTGTCAAACTGGCAGTGACCATGACACTGACAGAGTATTCAGAACTTCTGAGCCCAAGTCAGGAGCCTCGTCATGTTGTTTATAGCAGGGTAAATGCAATGATTAGCATTGCAAATCATGAAAATTGACATCTTTATGCTACTGTGCTATTTTGAAACAGGCACAATACTTGATGAACTGTCCCTGGATTGTGTCAGCCCAGAAGACTGTCCCGTGTGTGCATTTGGAGATGTCAGGATCCCACATGGAAGGAGAATAGTGTTGCACGGAGATGATCCACAGCACTGTCAGTCTTGGTATGACGGGTTTATGCAGTGGAATTACATGCCTCTTGAGTAGGATGAAGGGAGAGAGATGAAGCACATGTGAATGAATAGGTTTTTGAATGTAACTTTAAATATACCACTGAAGATGAAGCTTGGAAATCATGTTTTATGTCAGTATCCCTTTGTGTACAATCTGAATCTGAGGTTTCTCAGTGACGGTTGGGATTATAGGAGGTCAGCTGAATTTAAGCAAGTGAAATTCATAAACTGCTTTCAAAAATGGCCTTTTCCCATGTGTAGGTGGCCCCAATGGCTTCATATGTTCCACTGCTTTTTGTGTAAGGTGTGATTCAACATCCATAAAGCCATCAGACTCTTTCCTTCTGCCAGTACTAAAAAAATCCTACATATAGTGCAAGATCTGAATGTGCACTCAGTCTAGAACTCGCTGAGATTACTAGCAGTTGGAATTGTGTACTATTATTGGAAAACCAGTTTCCCCAAGATTTTAAGATGATATCCTGTGGCCTGATCCTGTATGCATGTGTTTCCAAAGATGATGAAATTAATGGAAGGGTACACAATGCTGTGCCCTGTGCAGGATAAGGGCCTTAGGCTGCAATGTGGCAGAGACTGATTTTCATTCTGCATACTGCCCAATGGCGTATTACACCAAAGCCTGTAGTATCTGAAAGTTTGGCATTCTCCGGATGTCTAGACCCTTGATAGATACTTTCACTAGTCACTCATAATACTATGAATACAGGAGAGTTTTCCATCTTGTAATTTGACCATATTTAATAGAAACTGAGTTGTAAAACTGCAGCAGCTATTAGCCCAGACTAACACCTTAGCTCCAAATGCTCTGAACCTCACAGAAGCTCTGAATGGGTATGGACTTTGAATTCCTGGCCTCTTGCCGGGGCTAGTGTATGTCTGTGCTATAAACCTGGGGCATGAGACTGTTAGGCTGATCAGTTAAATATGTTTTTTTTAACAGTATACGTGAAGAACCTTGAATTCCATTAAAAGGTCAAAAAAGAATCTTCATAAATGAGTCTCTGTTCCCTAATTTTTGTAATCCTTAATAATAATTTATCTCAAATGTTGATACACTGGCCATTGTTCACAAAAGATTTCAGAACATTAGGAAAACTTACCTCACTAGGGAAACATCCTTTTGCATAGCTGTCACCTAATTTAGATGCCTACGCCATCTGTACAAACAATAGAAAATATTGCACAAAAATGAGTTTTAGAGCAAATATCCAAAGGAAATTGGAAACTAGAAGAGGCTCGTTCATATTAGGATTCAAATAATAAATCTTGTGTTGCTATATGTTAATGCCAAAAGTAGCTGTGCGTTCTTCAATTAGGAAGACACTAAAAGCAGCTTGAAAGAATGTAACGCTTAAACTAAGACAGCTTATACTCAGGTGCCACGTGTAAAGTGAAGTCTTTTCCTGGAAAATGACACTTTTTTCCAGTATTGACTCATTCAGTTGGTACATACTGGGTTTTCTCTGGAAGTGAAAACAAGCGTTTTTTGGTCTTTGCTCTTTCATAAGCTTTTCCGATTCTGTTTGTTGGACTGCCCAGTAGGACAAGGAAACTATATTGACTGAGTCCGTAGCACCCTGTGCGTGAGTACGGTCGTGTTCTTTGCTCTAAGTGAAGCAAGGAGAATCATGCAACCAGGAATTAGAAGGGTAGAAGCGTTAAAGCCTTGCTGAAGATAGAAAGAGATGAATTATAAACTAATTCCTAAAAGGTGGAGGGTGACAGAGGTGAAAAATCTCATGGTGGTATGGAAGAATGAATAGTGGAAAAGAGAGAGATGGGCGAAAAAGAAAAATGGGAGCTGAGGTGGAAAGAGGAAGAAAAAAATGTACTAATGGATGTGAGTAGGAACGGTAAGGGAGGACAAAGAGGACTAAAAAGAGATAACAGCTATAGAGGAAATGCATAATTCGATATGAGAAAAGGGACTTAAACAGAGAACATAGTAAATAAAGGGAAGATAACAAAGGAGACATAGAAGATGAAGCATGAACATGTGCCAAAGCTGTATTCAAAACAAAATGAATCGGGAAAAAGAAAAGGAAAGGAGTGCACTTCAGAGGTAGAAAAAAGGCCGTTTGTTGTTTTCACTAAGGTTAAAACCTAGGTAAACCTAGCATTCTCACAGATTCTGCTAAGTCGTATCAGAGCTAAAAGCGTCTTTCCTACTCGACTTTGCATTAGCTGCCTCCAATTTGCCTTATGTTTTTCTTCCTTGTGAAGCAAACCAGATCTACCAGTTCAATCCACCAGTGGCTTGTAGGTAGCCATATTCCTCAAATGCAGTGGGTTTCTAGACAGTTTTCAGACACAGATTTTACACATTCTGCCAAAGGTTGTTATAAGGAGAGCGTCCTCTGACAAACATGTCATAGTTTGTCATATGTTTCCTGGATCTAAAAAAACATACGTGAACATATAGGATTTAGCTGTACGATACCTCGTGGGGATTTGTGAGGAAATGGGGCAGGGAAAAAAGCATTCACATCATGTTTTGTTTTTATTGTGTTTTTGCGATATTTAACTGTATCTGTATGGACATTCTTTTATTATATGTGGGTGATGGGTTGTTAGAAGTCTTGATTTTTTTACAGTTAAATTTGGTGTTTCTTGTAGTCTGTGTGAAGGGAAGAACTTAACCTGCATAACCTGTGAGCCAGTGGAGGACACCTTATCACCGACAACACCTGTTCCAGAGGAGGACATTGAACTACCAGCCAGTGAATACTCGTGCAGCAAGATGATGGACTTGGCCTTCCTGATGGATGGCTCCAATAAACTGTCAGAGGAGGACTTTGAACAGCTGAAGACTTTCATAATTGGCATGATGAAGAAACTCCACATCTCCCAAAAGAAAATCAGAGTGTCAATTCTGGTGTATAGGGCTGGCCCCACAATCTATCTTGGACTTAAAGATATCAAAACACAGTCCCAGATGAGAAAAATTGTCCAAAGCATAAAATACACAGGTGATGAAGTAGCATCTGCTGCTGAAGTCCTTAAATACACTGTGTTTCATGTTTTTGGGAAAGCAGAAAGGACCAATGCTGCCAGAATTGCAGTGCTATTTATAGCAAGCAAGTCTCCAGGAAAACTCCGCAGCATCCTCACAGCTTTGAAGAATAAAAAAATTGCAGTAATACCTGTGGGGATTGGACCATACATTAATGTGGAGCAAATCAGGTTCATTGAAAAGCAGTCACCAGATAATAAAGCCTTCCTAATGAACAACGTGTTAGAGCTAATGGATAATAGGAATCTCCTCATTGATCATCTCTGTGAGCTGGGACCTGAAGAAAGTCCTCTGTTACAAGCTACATCCACTCCAGCAAGATCCAGTGTCCTGTTTCCCCCTTGGGGACTCACAACGCCACCACCCTTTTCAGAAAACCCCACCCCCCGCAGAAGGCTGGACATTGCTTTTATTGTGGAAGGATCTGACAATGTAGGGGAGGAAAATTTCAAAATCGTCAAGAAGTTCCTTGAAAGGGTGATCACAGAAATGAATATAGGACAGGAAGATATTCATATTACAGTCATGCAGTATTCAGAGTCTGTCACTCTGGAGTATTCCTTTAGGGAAATACAGTCAAAGGAAAGTATTATTGAGAAGGTGAGGAGCATACCTTACCAAGGAGGGAAGGCTACCAACACTGGGAATGCCCTCGATTATGTTTCCAAACACACATTTACACTAGTGAATGGGGGCAGGCAAGATGTTCCTCACTTGGTATATATGGTGTCATCCAGTCCTTCCACTGATGTTATCACACGACCTCCCAGGAGCATAAATGTTATTCCCATAGGCATAACCCCTAATGCAAATATCCAAGAGCTCAGAAAGATCAGTCAGCCTAATAACCCAATTATCTTGCATAGTTATAGCACACTTATTGAAGAAGCACCTGAATTAGTGCTGCAGTCATGCTGCTCTCGTAAACTTTGGACAGAAATTCCAGGTAAAGTTGGATGTATTTTCTGTGCAATTTCCTCTTTCCTCTATCCTGTCTCCTCCATTTCCCCCTCACGTCACTGAAATTTGAAGGGTTCCCATATCTCCTTTGGTATCTCGTTGTCCCAATGCTGAGGAAGGACCATTTGTCTTCACTGGAGGCTGAGGGTGCTGCCCCAGTTCAGCAGTACCGAGCACAGACCTGCAGCCAGCCTTCTGTAGGCTCGGAAGTCCTTGGCTCCCTCTGTCAGCAAAGTACAGTAGCTTTCAGATAGGTTGGAGGGTGACAGAAGAAAAAAGATATTCTGATCTGCCTGCCTCAAGCAAGTTAAAATTACACTTCCTCATTCTGGAAGAGATTTCATTGTTTTTGTGGTTTGGTTTTTTTTGTTGTTGTTTTTGGGGGGTGGTGTGGGGTGTACTCTGTGTTTTGGTTTGGTTGTTATTGGGGTTTTGTTGTTGTTTTTTGGTTTGGTTGTTTTGTTTGTTGTTGTTTTTGTTTTAGTCACCTGAGTAAAATACCATTAGTAGAAAAGCAGGAGTTGAATGTATCCCACTGAATATAAAGCTCAAGGTTTTCATTAAAGGGGCATTACTTATTGTTTCAACTGGTCATTGACCTGCTTTGTTTTCCCAAAATGCAGGTATTTCTGCCCTTTCTGCTCCTAACAATGGATTAGCAGATGCTACTTCTGGTTAGAATGTGTAAATAACCTTTTTTTTTTCCCCACCCCCACCTGTCCTCAGAGCTGTGCAACAAACCAATGGATGTCATGTTTCTTCTGGATGGAAGTTCCCATATTGGAGCATCAGAGTTTGAGGAAATGAAAAACTTTATACAGGCATTTATTGAAAGAGTTGAGATCAGTATGTATCTGTCTTTTAACTCAAATGCATAAAGACGTTTTGCTTATACAGGACAAAACAGCTTCCCACTATAGTTTTTTAAATTTTCGATTTTAAATGAGTCATTCCAATCCCTCAAAAAAATTTAAGTTAGTATTGAGGAAATCGGACTAGTAAAGCTTTTGGTTGAGATACAGTTACATTTCCTCCCAAGCCAAGCTGTTCTGGTTCGGGTGAATAAAGGGCTGACATCCAATTCCAGGTATCATGTGATGAGAAATAGCTCAGACAGCAGCTCTGATGAGCGTGTCCCTTTATACTGTACTAGACGTAAGAAGTGTGTGTGCCAAACAGGCAGAGATCCCTGTCCCAGGGTGGAGATTTAGCTGAACTGTTATTCAGTGTCAGAAAAGCAAAAATACATGTTTGTTTTTGGTTCGGCAGACTTAAAAATAATGGTTCAAGTTCAGTTCTAGTTCTAGTAAGAATGGATAACTCAGAGGGGTTTTGGTTCGGGTTTGGTCCGACTGCAAGGTTTTGATCTTTGGAACTGGCATTTGTGGGTCTCACCAGCCCTTTATGGCTAACCTAGGGTGCTGGAACTGACTTTTTAAGATTCATTTCCTGACCCGTGTTGGATGACAAACACTTTTTGGGAGTGCTAGACTCACTGAGCATGCAGAGTATGTGCTGACGGGAGGTACACCTCTAGTTTGGTCGTTCGGCACAGATACTGTCAGTGCAGCCACCCTGGCAGAATCCCCTGTATCCTGCACGTACCAGAAGGGACCGTGTGGCACATGTAGTAAATTAGGACATCATGTGTCCTTGCACCAAGTGCATCCACGTGGCAGGGGATGCACAGAATCCTGTGTTTTCCCAGTAGCATTTAACAAACCTGTATTTTTTTGATCAGAATTGTACTTTTTCAATTCAGCATTAAACTGTTTCCATGGAGCAACTGCTGTTGCTGCTGGTATTTTCAACTGGGTGTTGACATGTTTGTATTATACCTGTGCTCCCAAAAGAAGCGATTACCAGCACTTGTACTAATTAGAGAGCTCGTAGAGGAGAAGTATGGCATTTCTATATGTTTAGAATAACTTGGATTTTTCAGAGATCATACATGGAAGACACTCTTTCTGAAAACTGTGTGCCTGCATGATATAGGGGAGCATGCCAAGTGAAATAAACACAAACTAAACAACAAACCAACAGATAATTTATTTTAGCCTAGCTGTTTTCCTTATCTTTGAAGCCTGTAATAGCAAATGTTACATCACTGACAACAAGACGATAATAATGTAGCTATGAAATAACTCCTCACTAAGGCCTTGATTTTAAAATCTTTAAGACGATGGTGAAAAAACTGTAAAGTGTGGTGAGTAGACAATATTCAGATCAATATAGTGCTGCAACATTTGGGTACATGAAATCAAAATTATTATTAACTTCATAAATGTTTTACAAAGCAGCAATAAAGAATAATATGCTATATACATAAATAACTGCAGTATACGGTAGAAGTCCTTCCAGGACCAGAAAGAGAGGTACAGCTGATGATTATCAACAATGTATTGCCCAGTTCAATTCTGCAAGTCTGATATTTGTTAACTATCTATATCAACCCTCTGTTAATAATTTTACTCATACTTCTTACATAATTTTTAAGCAGAACTAGGATGTCAGAGAACAGCAGAACCTGGAATTTCTCTTCATTGCCCTGTGCAACTCATGCTCCCTGGGTGCACTGTGTCCCATGCTGCAGCCTGATGCATGTCACTCAAGTGGTGTATGACAGAGGGAAATTTGCATGAAATGTAGTCATTCAGGGAGCTTGGCCCATGAAATTCAGGGTATCAGAGTACCACTCTTGCAAAATGATGTGCCCATAAAAAAAGGTGATGCTTAGACAATTTTAAAATGGAAAAGGAAGAATATCTGGAGATCAGTAGAGTGATTTTTCTCCAATCCTGATCAAATTGATCTGAGGTAAAATACTGCATGCTGATTCCTGACAGAAAAGCAACAGTTTCCAGCAGTACTTGCGTATTTTTTCACCTGGGAATAGTTCAGTTTTGATCTTTTGATTGAAAATGCAGCTTTCACACTCTGATGGAAAATCACTGTCTAGTTGTGCTTAATGTAAAACACAACAATAATGTATCCTTTAGATTTGTTAGAAGACATTCATGCACTGCTTAAAATGTTTGTTTTCTGCTTTCTGCTTCAGGCAATACTTCAATTCAGGTGTCAGTTCTCCAGTATGCCAGGGAGAATAATCTAGAAATTTCATGGAACATGCCTCAAGAGACTGAAAAGCTTGTAGAGATGGTGCGCTCAGTTCAGCAAAGGGAGCAAGGTCCTACCAGACTAGGTGAGTGATTATGTGGCTGTTGATGTTTAAACAAGAGGGAAAAAAATCCCAGAAATGTTAAATATAGCGTGACCCCAATTACCAGTTTATATCAGTGCTCTTGTGGTAGTGTTCTGCAGTAGGATCCTCAGTGTTTTTAGTTCACTCATATCTTTTCTATATGTACATTTCTTGGTAAAGGTTCAATTTTTTCTAATAAAATGTATCCATAGGTCCTAAATCAAATTAGGATTTATCTTGGAAGGAAGAAAACCTGCTTCTTTTTAGCCTTAAAGTAATTCACAGGATTTGCATTTGTTATTTTTCAAGCAAGCAAAACATTAATTAAGAAGTGAAGAATTTGATCACTAACCTTTCAGCATCAATTAGTTGATTAGACATTTAGCAGCAGAACTGCTTATGCTGACTTCAGTAGCTGCCCTTGCCAGATGTTTGTTACTCTGTGCTGAGCCAGTGTAAATGATCTGATTGAAAAATAACTTAGCAAAACAGTAGTTATATTCTGGGTGGTTCAGGTCCCTCACCCATGTTGCCGTGCTGGTCCCACAAGGACTTGGTCTGGCACAAGGCTTGAGATGGTGCCAGGGAGCAAGGATCACCTAAGGTGGCACCTTAGCTGAAGAGTTGCTTGTGAAACGTTGTCTTCTGTTCCAGACAACTGTATCCTGAAAAACATGTCCACTTTAATTTTTATGTGTTAAAACATAACACAGATTTCCCACTGGGCCTGTGGAAATTCAGTACACACACATGTATCTGTTGTAGGGTTCAGCAAAAAATGATTCTCCTACAGCATATCTGATCTTTCACCAGATACCCTGAGAATTTTGTTCTTCTGGACTGGAACCACATTTGCTCTGGCAGTCACCTAGCATTAGGGTCCTATAAGAGTTGAGGAGTACACAGATTTTTAGGGTCTTTGGCCTACTTCAGACTGTAAAGAGTTATTGGTGCAGAAGAGTGAGAAATAAAACCTGACTTCCATAGTTCGCAGGAGGATTAGCTATGATTGCTTTCTCAGCCTGGAGAAATAAAAATACCAGATGGCTGATGAGACTTCTATAGGCTCGTTGTGGGATAAATTGTTACGTACAAATAGATAAGTTTCATGAAGCCTTCCATGTAATGTGTATAGTAAGCCACACTGAACTACAGGATAAACAGAGAAAACACGGCCTTTGGGAAATGAAATGGGAGAGGCAGCCACATGACATACTCGTTAGTGATTTGTTTATGTCTCATTGGAAAACGCTCAGAGACCACGACGAAGGATGTGGTATAATGAACCAAAATGGAATAGAGTAGAAGTAGTTCCTCCCAAATGAAGTAATGAAAATAAGTCACTGTGGTCCTGTCCTGCACCTTGCAATGTGTGTGAATTCGGCTGACACTATAGGAGACTCGGCATCCGTGGGAAACGCGTGTCACTCATGTCATTCTGTCTGTGCTCAGGCCTCTGGAAACACAGAGGCTGCTTAAAAAGTCTAGATGGCTCAGTCTGAATGTTGCAGTTCCCTAGGTAGCTTTTACAATTGTTTTCTAGCCTATGGAGGGCCTGATCAGGATTTGCCTATCAAAAATATCATTACTATCAGACCAGGGCTGTTTCTTCTCATTCGTGCTGGCTTCCCTATGGTAGAAACGTGATCCTGTATAATCCTTATTCAGTCTTTGCTGATCCAAATCATCCTATTTTGGTCAAAAAAGCTATATGTGTAGAGAGCAATGCTAGGCTCTGTTGCCATCACTGCAAAAGTCTTACTGCAGAAAGCATTGCCTTTTAGGTTTCATTTAACGATAAGGAAACTCCAGGAGAGAGATACATTTTATTATTAAGAAATTAAAAAAAAAATAGAGTATTTGAGGGCATAGGCAGAACAAAAAAGAGCAGCCTATACCACAAAGCTTTCCCATGCTTGAGCCAAAATCTGCCTGATGTTATCTTATTGCATAAGTAACCTATTGAGAATAAGCTCTGGAGATATTCAGACATCATGAAATTGTACACAACTTCACATAAGAAATAACTGAAAATAAAGAAAACTAACTGCAAGCAAGAGTCGACTGCATAAGCCTTCATTCAGCTGAAAGAGTGATCTATGCAAGAGAACCAAGAATCACATAAACATGCCTCTGTTCAGCATTTGTGGATATTTAGGAGAGTCATAGGGAGCACACTGAGCAATCCCTACAGTACATACCACTTAACACTTTATAAAAACATGATTTTGCTTGCTTATACCTTTACTAAAAGTAGCTCGTTCAGGCTGATGTTTTCCACACCCACTGCCTGCCTCAGACTCAAAATTTGGAGGAAGTATGATCTGTGTGGCTCAGCTCTATTGAAAGCATTGTCAGAAAATAAAATTTTGTGGTCCTCCCCTTTTAAGAAAAAAATCTTAAATATACTTACTGAAACTTTCTATAGTTATTAACATATTTGAATAACGGCATTTAGCTTTGCCTGTCATGATTAAGAAAGTATAAATGTTTCCTTTCTAACCACCGCCTGTGGTTTAGGAAGCAAAGGCCCACCACAGCACTTTATTCAGATCTCTGCCCTGAGTGATGCAGTCTATGCAGAATTTTCAAAATCTTGCCCCCCATCACCCACCCAAGGCCGTGGTTTTGCCAGCAGCTGCCCTGGTCCAAGGGCTGCCATCCACTGAAAGACAGAGGTCTTCCTCACTTTCTGCTCCGCTTCTGTTTCTGAATTGGTGGTGTCAGCTCTTTTCTGAAGCCAGCTTTGGGTTTCTACTAGTCCCTTTCCTGAGCTATTTTAATTCACTGTCCTGACAAGTTTTTTTTTGTTTACTTCCTTGGTTTTTTTAGTTCATTTATTATGAGGTTTGTGCATTCAGTGTGGTCCTGGTGGAGCCTGGGATCGTCACAACCCCTTGGTGGTAAGACAAATGGAGGATTTGTGCCCTGCAGATCCAGGAAAGCAGAGGGTAGGGTTTGGGACATCATAGCCTGCCCCTTTCAGTGCTGGTGGGCTGTTGGACTGAGAGAACTGTGCTGTTCGTAAAGAGTTGAGCCATTCTGTTAATTGGCACATATTGATGCTAGAATATCAATGTGCTAAGAATTCACTATTTAAAGCTTTGATCTGTGGGATCAGTTTACAATAGCTAATTTGTTTCAAAATTGAAATTATCTGCTATTTGCAGTTAAAAAAAACCCAATTCAATGTCAAGTCAAGACCGTGAATTAAGCTATGAAGACCAGTTTCAGGATTATCATCATGGAGGGTGTTCCTGATTAGAAAAGAGCTGGATTAAATAGATGCAATCTGGACTACCTACAGTCCAGATAGTGTTGGCTTTTTCTATACCTCTTCAAGTGCTGAGGAACAAATTTTTTTTTTGCTTCTTTCCCAGGCTGCTCTCAGTACTTGTGGGTGATTAAGACCTCTTCTAGTACTTTTTCTTTTTTGGTCGAGATGTTGCAGAAGTGTTAGCAAAACCACTGAGGCCACTTAAGGCAGTGATTCACAAGTTCCCAGCAGGAACCTCCGCCGAACTGGAATCCCTTGTCTGTCACAACTCCACAGACCCTCACTGGGGCTTTACGTTTTGTTCCTCATTTCAGACAAAATTAAAGAAAATAATTGTGAAGGTTGCTTTTAAGCAGTTTCTGCTTTCCCTGAGGCACCCACCAAACCATTAAATGTCCATCTATTGGTTTATTTTCCTCCAGATTGGCTTATTCTGTGTTGAATCTTGTTTTTAATTTCTTGGATGTATTTCAAGCATTTCTAGGGCACCTTGTGTTCTTTCAGTTCATTCCATGATGTTCGTAATTGCTCCCAGTCTAATATCTGTGATTCAGATTAGCATGCCTTTTTACACATTTTTCCTTCTTTATCCAAATCATTAATGAAATTATTCAATAAGGCAGAACCTAGTGTAATTCCCTGTAGACTTCCAGTAAACACCTCCAACCCTACTCAACAGATTGTGTTTTGTCCTTAAAGCTTGTTTATGTCCATTTAATCGGCTTTCAGGCCTTGCAGGAACTGCTACATAAACCATTCTAAATTATTACTTCAGAATATGAGTCCGACTTGAATGTGCATCAGGTGATTTAAAAAAAAACACAACACATTGCTCAGCTGATTGGCCCTTATTGAGTAGTCTTGTTTGAGGCAACCAGAAAAAGGTTCTTACAAAGCCTTTTCTGACTGTCAGAAGTTCAGCATCAAATATTCATGGTCTTAGCTGAGAGAAGATGACCGTGCAGTGATGCCATCCCTTCTCCATTTCCCCCCCCATCTTTGTAGGATGTCTTCTGTTGTTTTTTCTTTATGATTATGCCAAACGTGACTTTTGTTTTGTACTCCACAGTGTAGTCAGGAGTGTATCAGCACTGAAAGATGGGGAGGAGGTGCTGGTGCTGTGGTGGCAGCCTTTGGAATGACCGACCCGCCTTTTCTAAAGCAGCCCACATAGATCGATGGGGTTTTGCTTTGTCTTTTTATTTATTTGTGTTTTTTCTCTGGACGTGTCCAATGACTAACAGTCATGCTCTGCTGACTGAGCTGAAAGGCTGCTGGGGGCTCAGTGCTTCTGCAAGCTCCTTTTTGTTCAGTTATCCAGATAAAAGTTTAGATGGTCAAATTTGGGAAGGGGAGATGTGTGCATGTGTGAAATTAATTGTGGCCATTATGCCTGTCAGGACCAGCATAAGTGTAACGTGTTAGGAGGCAGCAGGAGAAGAGGGGGCAGGAGGTCAGAGACAGATGACCTAACACGCATACCCCATCGCATCCACTGCCTTTGGGAACAGATTTTTTTTTTTATTGTGTGTCATGCTGCTCTCAGCTCTGCTGTTCTCCTGTATGTGATGGAGGCTTTTGGCTTCGAGACTGCCTTCTTGATTTCTCATGGGTTGTATGTCTAATGCCTAAAATACATGTGGGCATAGAAGTCATTCTGCTTCCAAAGCCCATTTGTAGCCTTTTTTTTTTTTTCAATAGCACATTATGCATGTGAGAAACAGAAACCATTTGTAACAGTAATACATGAGATTAACATAATTTACTCCTATGTTCAGTGTGTGGGAATGTGTTGGCTGCTAGTCCAGGCTTAGGGTCACGTGCACACAAGGAGAAAATCCTTAAAAACCTGTAACCCTTAAAGCCCGTAGCAAACCTTCCATTCACCTCACTGGGGCTTACATGATACCCCTTGTCAATGCTAGAAAATAATGTTTTGGCCACTGCCAGGTTTTCTTTAAAGACAAAAAAAAGGTTTTGTTTTTATTTTATTGAGGAGAATTTAGGGTATTTTCTATTAGTACTTTGATTTTTCTCTAAGGTCCATCACTGAAATAAATAGCTGATGGTGTGGTCCCGTGCAGCTAACTGGGTTGAAGAGCTAGCTGCAGCAGAAAGGCTCGGCCTCGGCCCCGGACACCTCAGCGCTGCACGCTTGCATTGCCTGCCTGCTGCGGGAAGGGGCACGCGTTGGGCTGTCGGCCAGCTGAGGGAAGCACTAGAATGCCTGGAAACGATGCACTTGTTTTGGAGCGGTTATTTTTGAGGCAGGGTGAGCTGGCTGAGGCAGCCGGCCGGGTGGGCAGCAGCACGGGGAAGGCATGCCCAGCTGGGGGTCCTGGGGGAGCCGACCCTTCCTTCTGCCAGCAGCTTGCTACGGCACTAACGCAGCCAGAGATGCGCTTGCGACGTGTGTGGGTATTTCAGAGCAAGCTGTAGTGGTGCCAGCAGCAGCAGTGACCCAGATGTCAGCCACCGAGGGCGAGTACAAGACCCAAGGTGGTCTCCTGAGAGCTGAAGCCCGTATGGCTCAGACCTGGTCATTTTAAAGCTAATTTAATTATGTTCAAGATGCTGTGTGCTCTCCTTCCAGTCTTAGGATAGCTTTCTGTGTGGTAAGATTTATTTCAGTGTAAACATTTAAAATTTCCTTTACTGGTATGAAAATGGCAGATTGCTGTTACGTTGCAGTCTAGTAGTAAGAAAATGCTCAAGTTGGTTATTTTATTAGCAGTCAATATTTTTTATTATGGCCCCTGAGGAGTTTGTTATTACCCTCCCTGGTGAGATGTAGAGACAAACAACTGAGAGGTGACAGCTTCCAGCTTGGGATAGTGACTTTCTGAATCTCTCTAGCAGGACAAAAGTGTTCATTTGATCGTGTCTTCAGACACCTGGCTCTCTTCTCTAAGGCTGGCTTCAAAATAAGGGGAGAAATCCAAAGAGTTTTTAGGACACTAAAACAAATTTTCCATGCATTAAATTGAGTGATTGTTTTGGGGGGACTTTGAAATAGTCCCTGGTCCTCTTACAAAGGAACTTGATTTCTTTATTAGAAATTATTAAAATAATGGGTTTTCCAGTTTGCAATATGTATGGAAGTTTCTGAAAATTTTCAGAATTGGTGGGAGAAAGAAAAATGGAGCTGGAGCAGCTGGTGACCACACCAACCACACAAAAGTCAAGGGGTCATTGAGGAAAGGCAGACACAGAAATTCCAAGTACTGTTCACAGATGAGTGAAAAATCGTTCGTGAGCCTTACTGTCCAAAAGTTCAACCTAAAGTATTTGAAAGTTAAAAGCTGAAATACTTTTCTAGTAATTATTTATAGGACAAAAGGGGAATGAGTCAATTTTCTGGCACACTGACCATCCTGAAGCAATCTCAGGGACTGGAATATAGTCATATTAATTTTCTGTATCGTGTTTTATCCCTTAGTTGTTTATAGATAACATGCCATTCTGCACCTAACATCTACCTCTACAGACATACAGAGTAACAACTGGAAAACAAAACCATTTGTAGCAATGATTATGAGACAGCTGTAGAGGACGTGAGTTAATACCTGGGGTTAGTTAATTTTTCTGGTCAGGAATAGTAATTTGTGAAATGGAATTGCCATCACCCAACTAATAAGGATTTAAAATATGCTTTGTTGCAAGTAGAAAAACATTTAAAATTTTGAGATTTTTCACTGAACAGAAACTCTAAAGTGTTTTCATTTAGTTTGTAAAATATAATTCAGAATTAAAGTGGAAATGAAAATCAGATTATAAGAACAGAATGAAACTACACAGTTGGAAGAACTAAATAAAAGTTAATTGTTACATAGCAAGAAGCAAAAGAGAAACATCCCATCTTGTTCTTAAATGCTGTTGAAAGGTTTCTGTTGATTTTTATTTTTATTTTTTTTTCCTTCTGATCATAATTGACATTTCCAAAAAGCATTTGATTTAAACAAACATGCATCTTTCTATTTGAAAACTGTTGCTTGGAAAAGTATGTGACGCTCTCTAGGCAGGAGATGGCTAGTGGAGGTAACGGCGCGTGATAGATGGAAGCTTCTAGGAAGAGAAGCTGAGGAGGACCCTGTTCCTGTGGTGGGTCTGGCAGGGCCTGGTGGGACTCAGTTCTTCGCTTCAGTTGTGGGCATCTCTGCGGAGAGGTGACACATGAAGCTGAGGCTGAGGTTCTCGGGAGGAAATAATGATCATGGGCTACCCAGGGAAGAAGAGGTGTCTGGATAAGGTGGGAAGGGGATACAAAGCTGTCAGTCAGGGACCGTAAGGTGTGAGACAACAGGAAAGGATGGGGAAAGCAACAGTATTTGAGAAGGGAATGTCACCTCCAAACCAGGACTGTGGCAAAGGAGACATTTGGGCTTTTACCAGATACCTGTTCTAGACTAGATTCTTCCAAGGAATAAATTCTTCCTGAAAGGCTGATTAAAGCCTTGTAGAATATCCAGTTGCTGTAGCAATGTTATCAACAATCAGTGTGCTGAGTGAGCTTCGTAGAGGTTGTCCATGCTTGCAGCAGCTTGGGAAAAGGGTCTTTGCTTCTACCAGTGAAAAGGGGTGAGTGACATGATGAAAGAAGAGATGGAGCACAAAATGTTCAGGTGTGCTAAGATATTTTGGTGGTGTGCTGGTGAATTACCTGCGATGTGACTTCCAGCGTTTTACAAATGTGGTTGTTATTTAAAACTGGTCAGTGAATTCCTCACGCAAACATATTTGTGCTCCACAGTTCTTGCAGATTACTCAGAGGAACTAGTTTTTCAGGTATTTAGTATTCACCATTCACTATTTGCCCTGAATGTCACATCAGTCACACGGTATCATTCCTGCTTCCTGACCTGATAACTTCCAAGCCCAAAGGAGCTTTTAAGAAAGCCCCATATCATCATTCCCAGTATAAATATTTGTGCAAACACATATCTAAATACAAGTAATAGCAAAATGCTTTCTTGATGAGGTCATGATTTTGAACAAAAATTTGCCTGAGTGTTCACAGATGTTAAATGAAAGGGCAGCAGCTACCTGTTTAAACCAGTTTGTGACCCGAGCTAAGGCAGAATTTCTTTGTGTCTTGTGTGGTGAGTTTTTTTTTGCTTTATTTTGTTGGTTTTTTTATGTTTTTTTTTTTTAAATATGGATCACCCAGGTATATTATGGGTTAGTCCGAGTCTAGATTTCGGAGATGTTGCTGATTTTAGTGAGGCAAGCTACACTTTTCATACCCGTGGAGAAAGCTGACCAAGTTAGGGAAGGACTAGATCTTCTCTGGGAGCAGAGCAACTTGTGTGTGTGATTCAGTGGTGTGAAGTTTTAGATCAGGTAGCCACTGGATGTCACTGTTGTTCTGCAATTGGGAGATAATTACATCTTCTACGTTGCCTTCTTTCCTTTTGTGTAGAGCAATAGTAACACTTTCAAAAAAAGGTAACTACTAAAGTGAGGACCATAACTTTATCCTCATGGCTAAGGAAAGGCAGTAAAATTCCCATTACTTCAGAGACTGAGAGGCTAAAGGTGGTCCTTCTGTGTTGGGAGGTATTAGTAGTACTGGTAGGTTCTTAATAGCTGAGATCTTTCATGTGGCAGCAATAAAGCAGACATGAAAAGTACTTTAAGAAGAAGTATTTTCCAGTACTGTATAAACTACTAATATGAAGTAAGATTTAGTTTTATAGCTCCCCATAAGTCTTCTATAATATCTTTCATTTATCTCTTAATTTCTTAGGAAAAGCCATTGATTTTGTAGTTCAGAATGCAATGTCGGAATCCCACGGAGGGAGGCCCAGCGCATCAAAGGTCGCGATAGTCATCGTGTCGGGGAGATCAGAAGACACTGTGGAGGCTGCTGCACTTTCTGCAAGAGTGAACAGTGAGTCTCGTTTCGCCGTCACTATTTTTAAGCAGAGTTGTTGCTTTGTAAGTAATGCACTAGAACAAAGGATGAGAAATTAAAGCACTGGTGTGTTTGTAGAAGTTCACTGACATGGACTTACTGTGTGTAAAGTTTTGGTAAGAAACAGGCCTGAACAAAACCTGCCTGATGAAGGTGCCTTTGAATTACTGGTAAATTCAGGACCAATCTGCAATTTAAGCTAACAGCTTCCATAAGCTTCACAAATTTGTGGCATTTAATTTTCCCAGTTTCTGTGTATAGCCAGGGATGACAGAAAAGTGATCTGATGTTAGAAGTTCAGTACTGTTGCAGTCTTGAAAGATTCACTGTAATAATAATAGAGACAGGATTTGGTCAGATTCTGCACTGACCTATACAAGAACATGCTTTTGGTATCAATGTGTGCTGCATGATGTTTTTCAGGTTTTCTGGCTGTAATCTCTGTACCTCAGCTTCCTGAGGTATTCAGCTGAGGAACAGTGAATTCCTTTGTAGGTTGCTTTGAAAGCTAATGAATAAGGCATGTACTGAATAACAACTATTATTTTTCAATAAAATGCCTTGAAAATAATCCAATTAACATGTAACTGAAGAAAGAAAACAACATATTGAGATTTTTTACATTCGAAAAAAAGTGAAGATGTTGTTATTAAGTCTGCAGCTGTGTTTTGTTGACCATGCATGATCTTACTATGCTTGGGACTAATAGATCTCTTCTTAGCTAACACTGTGATTAGAGCATCACCATCTCTGTCCTTAATTGCCTTTAGCCTATGTGGAGGAACTGATGCAGTTAAAACTTAAAAATTAACTGTTGGAAAAAACTTTTCACAGTCTTTTTTTTTAAGAAGCAAATGAAGAAAATACAACAGCAAAGACCTCCTTCTCCTGTGCACTGTGCTTTTAAAACCCTTTATTCTCTTTTCCTAGGGGTATCCCTGTTTCCAATTGGAGTTGGGGACAGATATGATGAAGAGCAACTAAGGACTTTGACTGGGCCATCAGCTGCTAACAGAATTATGAAGCTTCAGAATTTTGAAGACTTATCCACTATGATCACGTTGAATAGTGAATTTATCAAAAAAGTGTGCATGGGTAAGTCCAATATAATTGTAGCCTTGTAGCTGGAGCAAAACCCCAAAACTGAAATGCCGAAACCAGAATGATTTTGCTTGATTTGAGCAGTCAGCCCAATGCTTGTTTGTTAGTGTTTCAATCATCACAAATGCTAACCTAGACCACCACCATCACTTAGGTGTAAAACAAAATCTGAGCCCTTTCAGCGTGTAGCCGACAGCTATTCTAATTAACCAACTTGCAGCAACTGCTGTCGAGCTATGAACTTATTAATAATCACGGCTCATCATTAACTGAAGGACACTAGGAAAGCTCAAGCTGTCGTGAATGAATGGGGGGCACGCTTCAGAAATGGTACAAGTTAGTTATGAGTAAAGATTTCAAATTACTTATTTTTCTGCACAGACTTAAGCGTTGTTACATGTATGTCTACACAGAATTCAGCCAAAGGGTAAGAAAAAAAAAAGAAAAAGAACAAATTAACTTTTCCAGGAAAACAAATACCGGAAAAAAAAGTGTAAAATATTTTAAACAAGCAATCATTTATTTATAGCTAGCAATACCCCCCATCTAATGAAACTTACTTCAGCTCTGGTCAGTATTTTACTTCTTTTCCCTCCATGGTTTTTGTGTACATGGATATTTATTACTCATGGTTTTTTTATTTCTATTACAATAGCACCTATGTATTCTCTATGCAAACCACTGTCTCATTGTGTTAGTCATTGTGTAGGTTTTTACCAGCTTTACTAGGGCTTAGTTACGTCTCCATTCAGAGAAGTGGACTTTTTTTGTAGAGCCAAGTACCACTAAGAATGAGGAAGTTGCAAAGTGTGCACAGTCCAGCTTAGAGATATCCGATCGGTCTCCACTGGGATCACTTCTGGCATTTTAAAATCTCTCCAGAGCATCAAACAGCTGCCATTTTCTAGATTTAAACAGCTGCCATTTTCTTTCTTTTCTTCTAAAATAAGCTTTTAAAGATGCATTTCCTCTCCTCACACTGCAAAATATGCAATTTTCTTGCCCTAAATTACATTGATTGAAGATATAGGATGGGGAGCAGGAATTTAAAACCAGTAACTATTTTCTTCCTGCAATCTGTGCTGTAAGCTATTGGTGCTAGAGGTGAAAGCTTTACATTTTTAGGAAAGCTTTTTCAACAGCACAAAACATATGCTCAAAACCTTGAATGATAGGTGGCTTATATTAGACACCTAAATCTGAAAAGTTTACCCTCTCCCTTTTGCTGATGGTAAAGCCTTTGCTATGGGGTGGGAAACTATCTTCTTCTGTTTTTTTTGTTTTGTTTTGTTTTTTTTTGGGGGGGGGGAGTTATGTTCTGTTTTGTTTTGTTAAAGTTTCTTACGATCTGCAAAATATAATTTTCCCCTCCAGACTCATACAGTTGGACTTCTTGTATGGAAGGACTCTTACTTTATGTATGGAAGTGTACCAAAAATAATACTGTTAAAAAGGTTTAAAAGATTTCCTAAATGCTTTCAAAATACATTACTTGTTCTGGAAAAGACAGAGCATAGAGCATATACATACTAGCATAATGCGTGCTTATCATATTGTCATACCATAGTACTTACATGAAATTACTTTCCATATATCTTTAGGTGTGTTAGGAGAGCACATACCCACAGAAACTGCATTTCAGTGTGTGCCTTGTGACCATCTAACTGGTTATATAAAAAACTGCCCATCACAGTAATGCCTGAATATGTTGAAACAGAAATTGAGTATTCTTATTGCAGCTATTTCCATACTTGCACTAGTTGCTGAGAAATCTTATCTGGGGCTTACTCACTGTATTTTTCTTTCTGCATTTAATAAATGTGTGTGTGCATGGCTGTGTAAATTCCCATTACCTACTGATTACCAGAAATATTCTCAATTCATCACAAGATTCAGAAGTAAGGCTGGACCCTGCTTCAGAGCTAAAGCCATGATCTTCTTTTAAGTACCACCTGGGCAGAGCTGGCTGTCAGTAAAAGCCGTCCTGTAGAATCAGACCCTACTTACTGCTCACAGGGTATTTTGGGACCAATGTTATTGCAGAAGTCAGGTCATGCAAGCAGTAACAAACTATGCATTCTTTGACTTACCTTTCTACATTTTGGACAAATGCCTGCAGTTTTCAGGTAGGGATTCTCACATTCCAACACACAAAAAAAAAACCCCTTTTTACAGCCCAAGTCATATTTTTAAGTAAGCAATCTCTATTAAAAGTAAGCAGCCTCTACTTAAAAGGCTGGATAAGGGAGTGCGATGGCTAAAAGATGTCTGTTTCTCTTTCAGACCCTGTCAGAGAATGTATAGATGAGGATGGAAACAAAAAGAAAGTAAGTGTATTGCGTGGGTCATCCATCTGGCTTTCAAGTTACGAATTTCATGCAGGACCATGAATACCTTCACAGATAATCACAAAATCACAGAATGTTCGGGGTTGGAAGGGACCTCTGTGGGTCACCCAGTCCAACCCCCTGCCCAAGCAGGGTCACCTACAGCAGGCTGCACAGGACCTTGTCCAGGTGGGTCTTGAATATCTCCAG
>Ga0065711_1001571_pt1 | contig 42022 bp, 20 predicted proteins | sample Hoacrofraction12_FD_59098 | JGI IMG/M metagenome (GOLD analysis project Ga0065711, IMG submission 59098) | Hoatzin crop microbial communities from Cojedes, Venezuela - Epithelial fraction 12 v2 (version 2) | ecosystem: Host-associated > Birds > Digestive system > Esophagus > Crop | place...
AACAGGGTGTCTGGCGCGCACGTTTGGAGGAGAAATCCCCCGTGTGCCCAGCGCCGCAATAAAGAATACCTGCTTAACAGTATACATTGTACTGTTAGGTTTTTCTTACCGGATCTTCGAATCATCCATTATACACTTTAGAGATGTTGTTTATTTGCCTCATGTGATAGTCAGCCCCAATGCCTGGGGAATTCGAGAGGAAAGAAGCTGGTATACTATCGATGTCACTTCTTGAAATAACAGCAAACAAAGCACTATTTTTCCCCAGCTCTTCACAAGAGTATAGTTGAAATTGGGCCCTAATCTGGCCTATCAGAACAGTTTTACAGGACTAGCTCAGCACATCTGAAGACCTACTTTGACTTTGCTTTTCCTTTGCTGAACATTGTAGTGGCTTTGAATATTTAAAACCTGATGAGGTTCATGGGGCTATGGTACTTCAGGACAAAGCAAGCCTCTCTGTGGGTATAGATTTGTCTAAACTCAACTGTCCTGAATATTTAAGTAGAAACATGTACACAAGGACTGGTGCTGATGTGACAACTAAATGTGGAATGGGACATACAAATCAGCTGTTTTTGTTATGGACTGAGAAGCACTGTAGCCAAGGCAAGCAAGAAGGTATGCTGTGCTAGTACCACGTTGATGTAAGATCTGACATAGCATCACTCTGCCAACCCAAGCACCTTCATTATGTGGAGGAGATGTATCCTCTTAGGCTACAGATCAAAACTAAAGTTCAATTGCTCTCTTAAATATTCACAATCAAGTTCATCTATACATATTAGGTTTCTCACCATTTTGAATTCTAGAACACATGTGCTTCACCTTCTGTGGCACTGACACACATCAATTTTCTATAAACAAGAAAGATTATGCTAAATTATATTAATATGATAAAGCTGAAAGAAAGCAAAAGCAATACAATGAAACTCAAAGTGAAAACAATAGAATCCATTGATTATATGATATTAAATCTGGGATATTAGAAATAAACTTACCATTGTTCTGCAATGTCTTGAAACTATAATAATAAATGCCATTTAACTAAAATACTAAGTTACTTAATACACGACTTCATATGATTATTAAAAGTAGAGATGCACTAATTGCATGAGCATCATAAACTTGCTCTGAGTTAACCTTCTATATTAAGCTTCAGTAATGCTTTGTTTCTTCAGAACTGAAGCCAGGATAACATATAGACATAAATTTAAAATATAAAAAAACAAAGCAGGCTTGGATAAATTGTCCAAGATTTTTGGCTGCTTGCACTATAGTAATGTTTTTTGTTTTAGTGACAAATATCCTTTACCTAAATATGGCAACACTGTGCAATTTTATAACAGTTCATCTTTGGCTATTAGTAATCTGTTTCTGCTTTAATGTTTCCTAAGGTCATATTCATTTTTTCAGAGAGAAACAAAGGATATTTTCACTATGTTACAAAATATAGAAAGGAACAAGTTGGAGAAAAATAAATCTCCCAAAGGCATAATTTTCATACAGTGATTATAGCTCATATTCAAAGAAAAAATAGAAACATAGAATTCTTTGGGTTGGAAGGAAAATTTAGAGGCCTTCTAGCCCAATCCTCCACAGTGAGCAGGGACATCTTCAACTAGACTGGGTTGCTCAGAGCCCGTGTTTCCAGGGATGGGGCCTCCACTACCTCTCTGTGCAACATCACATGGCAAAGTCTAATTTAAGAGTAAGAGAATGAAAGATAATTGTGATGAACAACACATTACACAGGAGAAGGAATCATAAAAGATGACAGATTCAAAAGGACTAATGTCTTCATAGCCTTCTCCAAGGACGCAGAGCAAGACTGGTTGTCATTTGCTGACTGTCACTGTGACAGAGTAGTATCTTTTAGAACAAGTACTTAACAAGAAAAGATTAAGACAGAACTCTAAATTAACAATATCTTCTTTTCTCATACGCATTATTCATGTTCCTAATAAATGCCAATTAGAGTTGAACTCAGTACTATACAGCAATTAATTTATTTTTGGCATTGCAAAGAGTGTTATATCTAAGTGCACATGTAGACATGCCTACCGTTTATGAATAATACTATGCTGAAAGGTAACTTTTATACTATGCTGAAAAGTAACTTTTAATATCAGTGTCAGTATTTCCTGCTGATAATACGAGTATTTTCAGAAGCAACATATCAGATTCTTTTTACAATCACATTAGTATAGGTCTTGTGCAAGAATATTAATACTTTTACAAGATCTTGAATTCCTTTTCTTTTAGCATGCTGTGCATGTTCACTTAAGGAAGTTTTTAAGGCTTCTGATTCTTAATAATCTGACAATCAGCCGGTGAAAACTTTTATCAAAATTATTCATCAGTGGGTCAAAGCTGAGGTCACTTCCTGTAATTGTTGCACTGATCCAGAGTTTGGATAATATACTTTAACTTCACTAAGCTTTCATTCTCAAGAAAGTACTCATAAGGCGACTAAAAAGAGAATCACAGAATCACAGAATGGTAGGGGTTGGAAGGGACCTCTGTGGATCATCTAGTCCAACTCCCCTGCTCAAGCAGGGTCACCTAGAGCAGGCTGCACAGGTTTAATGATCCTTCCACAGGTAGGAGGCAAAGGAGGCTCTCTCTTCAAGGCGTCACATGGAGAAGACAAGGGGCAGCAGGTACTCATTGCACTGGTTTTAGCTCAACAAAAGAAAGAAATTTTTTTACAGTGAGAACAGTGATTTACTGGAACAATCTTTCCAGGGGCATGGCAGAGTCCCCTTCACTGAAGGTTTTCAAGACGTGATTGTACAGGGTGCTAGATAGCCTTATCTAGGCTCCCTTTCCCATGAAACCTTGGACCAGATGATCTTTTGAGGTCCCTTCCAACCTGGGCTATTCTATGATTCTGTGATTATCTTAACACGCAAGTTGCTTTCCATCTTGTGCTGGTTTGTGTTGAAAGTCTTCCCAAACCTTTCCTCCTTGGATTCCTGCTGTGTCCAATGTAGCATCTCCATGCCAGTCTGCTTATGATGATGAGGTATTTGGTAGACAGAGGTGAGAGACTCCCTGAATCAGCCACAAGCCATTAGGCTCAAGCTGTGAAGACCTCCTGGGCTCCTGCTACACATACATTTTTGATCAGCTCGTATTCGACACAGCTCAGTCATGTTCGTCTGCAATAGACCACACAGACAAGTCCTCTGAGCCCTTTCAATATTCATGAGTGGAAGAGAAGTGTATTTTTCAAGGTTGTGGAAAACATGACACAGAATGAGATGTGAGCTGATAAATGAATGCGTACATGAGAGATTTCACGGTCTGGATGGCAATGGAAGGCAAATATCATAGGTGTGCAAACTACTTGGATGTGCTGAGACAGCAACTGGATTTTCAGATTACACTTGGGATATTGTTTGGGTAGTGGGTAACGATGGAAGGTGTTACCTGTAAAAGCAAAAAATGAGGAAATGTGTATCAATTAGGAGTATATCTGCTTTGTTTCATCTGCATAAATGTGGCATGAGACTTAATATTTATGTCGGAAGAAGAAAACCAGTGAGAGACAAATACAGCTGCTGCAAAGCTTTGAATGATGAATAAAAATATAGTTCACAAGACAACCCAAAAGGATGAGCAGCAGTGTTAAAAATTCATTAAGAGATAACAGCATCACTGAGCAAATAATAAGATTTCAGAAAGGGGACCATTGCCAAAGGAACTTGACTTAGTGAGAAGTATGATTCTGAGTTTTGAGTTACCAGAGGTCATTACAGACTCAATCAAGAACAGCCTGGTGGAGTACAAGGGGTAAACTAACCTGGAAATAGTCCAGATGTATCTGGAAGAGAGAAAAAATATTCAATGCTACAACATGTTCACTCAAATTAGTTCTGAAAATTTAAAAAAGAAAGAAGCTGTGAAATATGTGACTGTTCTTTTCAAGATAAAACAGACTACATTTTGTTTATGCATAGGTAAGTAAAGTAGTAGGAGAAAATCAGAGGTTAAAGAGAAAAGGGTAGCGAGTGATATTCCTCCACATGTAGAATCACAGAATAGCTTGGTTAGGAAGGGACCTTTAAAGGTCCTTCTAGTCCACCCCGTCCTGAAATAAACAGGGACAAGGTGTAAATTATTATACTGCTGTTAGCTTTAATGTTGTCCTCATTTTCAAGTGTCCTGAGGAACTTCCAAACCCATATACTGCTTATGGTCATGTAGGAAGTTAGCTTTATTTGTCTTTTCTATTTTGGTCTGTGAAGAATGCTGGAACTCTGATCAAGGAGTAAATATGAATGTTTGAAAATGCTATGATTAGTATTCCTGTATGCTGCCTAACATCTTATTACTTTCTATGGGATTGAGATTTATTTTAATTTCTAGCATGATTCATAGTTTTCTTCAGTGAGTAAAAATAAAACCCAGCCAGAAACTATACAAAAAGTATGAATACTTCAAAGAAATGTACATCTTCAAAGACAGGTGGACTGGTTACAGATACAGTTTTCAGCACATACTGAGTACCACAAATAAGAGCAGAAGACTTAACATAGCATCATAGAATCTTAGAATCATGGAATCATAGAACGGTTTGGGTTGCAAGGGACCTTAGAAGTCATCTAGTTCCAATCCCCCCTGCCATGGGCAGGGACACCTTCCACTAGACCAGGTTGCTCAAAGACCCATTCAACCTGGCCTTGAACACTGCCAGGGAGGGGGCAGTCACAACTTCTCTGGGCAGCCTGTGCTAGGACCTCATAACCCTCACACTAAAGAATTGCTTCCTTATATCTAATCTAAATCTCCCCTCTTTCAGTTTAAAGCCATTACCCCTTGTCCTTTCACTGCATATCCTTGTAAAAAGTCCCTCCCCAGCTTTCTTGTAGGCCCCTTCATGTACTGGAAGGCTACAATAACATCTCCCCGCAGCCTTCTCTTCTCCAGGTTGAACAGCCCCAACTCTCTCAGCCTTTCCTCACAGGAGAGGTGTTCCAGCTCTGATCATTTTTGTGGCCTCCTCTGGACCTGCTCCAATAGGTCCATGTCTTTCCTAGTATAGATAGCAAAGGTTAAATATGCATAGCACAACCAGAAAATAAGTTTATGGAGGATTAAGTAACAAATTAGAGTATGGAAAGATAAGTAACAACAACTGTTCTTATGCTGACAGTTAATGACAACATATAAACGGTTTGAGACTGGCAAGCCTCAGGAGTACCCAGACTTTCAACTTTGAGGGAAACCTCATAGTAATGTAGATGTTTCAGCGAATATTTTCCCTCCTCCCAGGAAGCCATACCTCTCCTTTCTTTCCATATCCACCACTACTTCCCATACACATATCTCCTTTTTCTATCATTCTTTATTTCTGTGTTTTTCTGAATAAGACTTTTTTTAGCTTTCTCTGCCACTTCATAAATATGATAAAAAAAGGAAACAATAGCTCTCATGAAATGAAAAATAAAACCAATAGTCCTGACACCATGCACAAGTGTGAACAATCTGACTCGGTCTTCTCAATAGCCACCCTGTAGGTACTGGGGGCTCTCTTTTATCCCTCATGAAGCCATCCCTTCTCTAGGCCAAATAAGCCTCTGCTCACAGGGTGAGTGCCTTAGCCCTTGATCAGCTTCATCCCCTTGGCTCATTCCCTTTTATTGATACCTTTCTTGCCTTGGGGGGCCCAAAGCTGGACACAGTACTTAATATGTGGTGTAACACACACATCAGAGCTGGAAACTCAGACTTGTGTAGGAATAGGGCTTTTTCACAGAGAAGCACTGTGTGCTTCATTGGCAAAATCTGTGTTAATACTTCATTTTCATAACATTTATAAATACCCAGTGTTAATAGATGAATGCTACAGGAAAATGTCTATGATTTACACATATTTTGCTCATTCGTATAAATTCCAGTAGTATCAAGAACAAAAAGAACTTGATAAATACATGTGTACATGTAAAATGAAATTTCTTCTTTTGTGGAAATGTGTTATTTCTATTTTAATATATCCAGAAAGAGAACTGGTGTTGAAAAATTTTCTTAAATATCGTTAGATATAGTTACCGTTTTTGGTGAAACATGATTCGTTTTAACTTCATAGAACACAATTGGATGTGATTAATTATATTTAAAATTCTGTACTAGTTTGTTTATAAAATACATACATTTAAAAGAAGTTAAGATGATAGATTTTTGATTTAACTGAGCCTTATATTTTATGAAAAAAGACATCGGAAATACTTTGAAGGATAAATCCTTCCTAAAGATGTATATTTCCTGATTCCTGATGGTAAGGGATGCTATTGCATATATATGAGGTCAGGCTTCAACGTCAGAGTGATATGCTAAATTTTTGAAAGCTAAGTAAATATATGTGTATAAATTGATGTGTATATATATTTATATATACACGTAAACACATAAGTCTATGGTTTTGGACCTCTTATACTCCTCACAGATGAAAACAGTGGCTTGACACTTTGATGTACAGGTTCAGCTTTCATAAATTCAGATCCTTTAGACAGAGAATGTATACAATGATCTACATCAGGTAGTTTGCTTATAAATAAAGGTTCCAGAGACTTTCATTCAGGGAACATAAAATGAAGCAAGCTAACAAAAAGAATACAGTAGAATATAATGCATTTGAGGATATAGAGGTGGCAGTTCGGGCAGAAACGATCAGTGCATCTGCACGGACGACCATCCTCAAAGGCGAATCAGCAGGGTGCAGCCTTTAGCAGCACTTTTTTGAAAAACATCATCTTCAGGGCAATGACATGGCCTATTTCACAGTCAGTGGCATAAGCCATTCATATCCTTTCATATACCTGGCATACAGCTGTGTATGTCTTGTGTGTGACAAATGAAAATAAACTCCTTTTCTGAAACAATTTCACAGCCAGTCCAATATCTGTGTTAAGAAACACACAGTCGCTTGCAAGAGTTTCTTTGCACAGGATAGTTCTTCCAGCTGTAATGTTCAGTATGACAGAAACAAGTCTTGTACGGGAATGGAAAGTGAAGGGAAGAAGAAAATTCAGAAAGTTTCTAAGGAGCAGGAAGAAATAAAAAGAGAGATGTAGACAGAGGTAATGTTTAAAGCATCTGAAAGAGTGAAAGAGGTGTCTGAACTTCTAGAAAAACAAATAAGAATACAAGTAGCACACAGAGAAGTCAGAGCTTGAACAGATGATTAGCAAGGTAAACAAGGACTTCACAGAGAAGTCATAACAAAACAAAGTCATATTCTTCTGGCAATCATGCTTTAGGAGTGTTTTGTTGTTATTGCTGATTCTTCTGTCCTTATTTGTTAAATCAAATCTGGTAACACAAGCCTAAGCCAACTAAGCTACTTTTCAACATTTCTCACTTGAACAAAGGGAATATGAAAATAAAAGGTCTCTGCTGCCTTGTCCCTGTAAGAATAAGTTGCTTTTCCCACAGAATATAAAATATGTGAAACATTTTGTTTGGGCAATATTCTTTATAGATATATGTGCTTTTCTTTATGTTGCATACAATTTGCTGTACTACAGGCTCTATCATAAATTATGAGAAAGTATTAAATAACATGCATATAAATCAAACAGATGTTATTTAATGCAGTTAAGATGTGTTGGCCTGATCTTACCTTCAAGAGTGTTTCACTTCACTGATAGCTGAAAATAAGAAGGAAGAAGGTGACGTGCCTTATACCAAAAGCTGCTTGCTTGCTGATCTTTCTCACCCGGCTGATAGCAAAACTAGTACTTCTTCTGTGTCATCAACGTGTCCAGACTTGTGGTCCTCACTTAAGGCATGAAGGATCGAAGAGAAGTTGCTTAGCTTTTACTTTAAAAACTTCACAAAGTTCACTGCATCCACCTGGAAAGTTTTCTTTGGGAATGTGAAATGAAGCTAACTCATCACCAGGATGGAGAGTTTATTGCTGATTTTTCCCCCTAAAGCTGCCTAACAGATAGCAATCTGGAGCTGAAGCACCTCAGCTGTTGAATAGATGGAGTGGTGCCTGGCTGGAAGCAACAGCAGCTTGATAGTGTGAGACTGTGATTTAGAGAAGTAAAGGAAGAACTAATCCCCTCCCTAACACTGACTTTTACAGTCTAGCTTTTTCAGACTTAATACTGGAAGTTAGATACATAAATCCAAGAAACCCTGGAGTGTGTCCTCCCACCTTCCTTACCATTAAGATAGATAGTAGTGCAGTGGCAGGACTTTATTGTGGCAGCTATTTCAGTTAACCTGATGTACCAGCTTACTGTGGGCATCTGTGTGGGCTCTATTAAGAGCTTCTTGCAGAAAGGTATGTTTTGGGGCTTACTAGGATACACCCCATCTTCCTACTATGTCCCTCACTTTTACAGCCAGTGTAGAATAGCAATCCCATCCCTTTGACCTGATAGAAAGAATGATGTATTTTGCACTGGAAGCTTTCTCTATTACAAGGAAAACTTTATTTTGTTGCTTTGTGAATGCAGATCTACTCTAAAGTAAATATTCGTTGTATCAAGTAGTGTGAATATCATGTAACGTAGATTGTGCTACTTCCATTTAGCAATATTATCCTTTCATAGTTTCACAAAATCGGTTATAAAACAGCGACTAGGCAAGAGTAGAGAAAAAAAAATCCCCAAACCCTCAGTTAGCTACTCTGATTAACTTCAGTTGGTGACCTCTGCTCACAATGTAACATTTAATACAGATCTTCTCAAAAGAGAGTTTTAGAAAGAATGCGCTGAGCCTTCATACCGTGTCTCATCACGTCAATATCCGGCAAGAGACTTGTGGATTTTCTACAGTCTCTCTTCAATCTGTGTGAGCTATTGGCAGCACGCCCAACCAATTAGAATCTAAGATTACTGACATAAATGTATTGGGCTGGCAGCAACTTTTAATAAAGTAGTTCAGGTTCATTTACACCAAAACGATGCTGACATTTTTTTCGCATTTCAAGGCACATGAAACAAGTGTATTTAAACAGAATTTACCTGTATGGAAAACAGTGGACACGGCATAGCTTACATCAAACTCATCTTACTCACTGGTAATCCCCTTCTGCCTGGTACTCACCTGAGTGTGAAAGATTTGTCTTGCTCTGATCTAGGAGCTGGACTCTGAACTGATCCTGGTTGCCTGTTTTATTGCTAGCCCAGAAGGGACTGAAAGCATTTGTAAGTATAAAGATTAGTATTTGTTGTCTTTGCCTGCTTCTGCCTCCTGAGATCTCTCTTTTGGACTAACAAAGACATGTCTAGAGGTTAAAAGACATGCAATAGTGGACAAATTGAACTTCAGAATTGAAAGGTCAAAAATTTTATAATTCCCCCGTGGTGGTCTGTGGCAAATAAATCTTGCTTTAATGGCTGCACTTGTGTTAGCTTTGGGTATAAAAGATTAATAGATTTTTTATAGAATCTGAAGTCAGAAGGGACCATTAGATCATATAGCATGACTGTCTGTGTATCTCAGGTCATTACATATCACCAAGCCGCCCTTATATTTGATTTGATAATTTGTGTCAAACAGAAGCACATCTTACCAAAAAGCAAGCCTAAATTGGTTGCAAGACATCTGGACCTGTTGAATTTGTGTTAATAATTTGTATCAACAGCTAACCAATAGAGACAGATGTGATTACGTTTTTTCATCAGGTAATGCCAATCTGAAGGTACTGCCATCATTTACACTAAAGGATTTATTTCAAACATACTGTTTTTTGAGAAAAAACAGGTATTAATGCTTTCAAGATTAAAAAAAATATTCATTTCCATTTCATTGTCATTAAAAGTATGAACTGAAATAAAGCAAGTCAGAAGAACAATGCTTAGTTTTGATAGAGAGAAGGAATAATTTTAATTAAAAATGATTTTTCAGTCTAGAATAGGTTGGAAGGAAAACCAGTATATTTTGGAAATATTCATCATGAAAGCTATTTCCTACTAGGTCTTGTTAGTTAACCAGATGCTCTTTCAAAAATAAGGGCTTTTCCATTCCCACCTCCATTTTTAATTTATCTGCTTTCAATTTCCATTAAAATCAGTAATGACTTGCATTCCTTGCTTTTATATCCGCATCTCCACATTTGCCTCACATTAAAGTAATTTTATTTGAATGGGTCAGTTTTTCAAATGAGCCATATTACTGTGCAGTTAACTGCATTCATCATTTCTTAATGTTTCACCAAGCTATGATAAGTTTATAAACACTGATTTTATATTCACTCCCATATCATTAATGAAAATCTGAACTGTATTGATATCAGTCCCTACTGAGCGACTGATATGAGGAACTTCAGTTCTATGCTGGTTTCTCATCAGTAGTGACTTCTGAGTTCTGAAACTCTGTGTTTTCAATTCGTTTAAGACTAATCCACCCTTCTAGTCTCCATTCTTGCAGATATATAAAAACCATCCAGACATGTTTCTGGGCAACTGGCCCTAGATGGCCCTGCTTGCGTAGAGTGGTTGGACAAGCTGACCTCCAGAAGTCCCTTTCAACCTCACCTATTCCATGAATGTGATTCTGATAATAAACTGGGCTATTATAATTCAATGTTAAATAAAAAAACTTTGACCATTCAAAATATGTTGTATAGAATTACCTCTGCATTAATATAATTAAGCTAACTCATAGTCTGCTCACTTCTGAATTTCCCAGGATTTATTTAAAATAAATTGTCTGTAGACTATAAAACTCTGGACTTATCTCTTTTGAAATGTGAATGTTCCTTAGATCTTTACAGAATAATGGATGCAATATTTTCTGTTTTAATAATATTCCCACTCTTTTCCACTTTTTCAAATCAATTAAAAAAATGCCCCAAAATTTGATCCTATCATTCCACTTCTTTGCAAATACAGCACAGAATAGTTATTCAATACTTCTGCTGGCATCACTCATCAGTTTTGCCAGTTCTTTCTTTCAGAGGCCAACAGTTGTTTTTAAAGTTCTTTAACTTCTAATTGACACATTAAAAATTCTTCATTTCCTCAGCCTTATCCTAAGTACCTATTCCCTTGACAGATTCAGCATCTTTAATCAATTCTGTGCGTGACACAGAATTATATCAATTACAATGCATTTTCCTATTATTACATGCAGCTGTTTTTCTTTTCCCCAAACATCTATCTTGAATTCATCTCTGAATTAGAATGGACATATAACTGAAGTGATGTTCTTTCTTAATTGTGAAACTGTACCAATTCTGTTGCAAACATAAAACCATACACTCCAAAACAAAAAATAAAAGTACATCTTACCTTGTATTTAATTTCTCCTTACTGTGTAGTAATACAACCAGTATAATAAGACAAAATGCATCTTTATTTTTTGTTGCATTACAGAAGTGCACATTAATTATGAAATGATTGTTCTAGTAAAATATTAATGCTGTGTTAAATATAGTGGTACTTCAAATGAGCAACTTAAATACTTGCACTTTCCTAATCTAAGATGGACAGTACTTTGTTTACAAGATGTTATAATGTACACTGCCAGGGATTTATTTGGAAATGGTTAGAATTGTGGAGTAAGAAATAAGTAAAGTTCTTTAATGGTACCAAAAGACTCATTTTTATAGAGGAGAATGATCATGTGCATACTGGAACATCAAGAAGTATCTTCTACATCCTCATCATCAATAAACTCCTAAAATCATAGAATCACAGAATGGTTTGGGTTGGAAGGGACCTTAGAAGTCATCTAGTTCCAATCCCCCATGCCATGGGCAAGGACATCTTCCACTAGACCAGGTTGCTCAAAGACCCATTTAACCTGGGCCTTGAACACTGCCAGAGAGGGGGCAGCCACAGCTTCTCTGGGCAACCTGTGCTAGGACCTCACAACCCTCACACTAAACAATTTATTCATTCCTTATATCTAATCTAAATCTCCCCTCTTTCAGTTTAAAACCATTAGCTCTTGTCCTATCACTGCATACCCTTGTAAGAAGTCCCTCCCCAGCTTTCTTGTAGGCCCCTTCAGGTACTGGAAGGCTACAATAATGTCTCCCCGCAGCCTTCTCTTCTCCAGGCTGAACATCCCCTACTCTCTCAGCCTTTCCTCACAGGAGAGGTGTTCCAGCCCTCCCATCATTTTTGTCGCCCTCCTCTGGACCCATTCCAACAGGGCCATGTCTTTGCTGTGCTCCAGAGCTGGATGCACGACTTCAGGTGAGGTCTCATCACAATGGAACAGAGGGACAGAATCCCCACCCCCAACCTTCTGGCCACACTTCTTCTGATGCAGCCCAGGATATGGTTGGCCTTCTGGCCTGCAAGCGCACATTGCTGGTTCATGTCCAGCTTTTCATCCACCAGCACCCCCAAGTCCTGCTCCTCAGGGCTGCTCTCAATCCATTCTCTGCCCAGCCTGTATTTGTGCTTGGGATTGCCCTGACCCAAGTGCAAGACCCTACACTTGGCCTAGCTGAACTTCGTGAGGTTCACACATGCCCAGATCTCAAGTCTGCCAAGGTGCATCTGGATGGTGTCCCTTCCCTCCAGCATGTCCACCACACAACATAGCTTGGTGTTGCCAGCAAACTTGCTGAGGGTGCACTCAATCCCACTGTCCATGTCACCAATAAAGCTGCTAAACATCAGAGGTCCCAGTAATGACCCCTGAGGAATGTCACTCACCACTGGTCTCCGCTTCAACATCAAGATATTGACTGCAACTCTTTGAGTCTGCCAATCCAGCCAAGTGGATCTGAGTGATCCATCCATGAAATCCATTTCTTTCCAATTTAGAGACGAGGATGTCATGCAGGACAGCATCTATTGCTTTGCACAGGTCTAGGTAGATGATATCAGTTTATCTTCCCTTATCCACCAATGCAGTAACCCTGTCATAGAAAGCCACCGTATTTGTCAGGCATGATTTGCCCTTAGTGAAACCATGTTGGCTGTCACCAATCACGTCTTTATTTTCCATGTGCCTTACCTTAGTTTCTAGGAGGATCTGCTCCACGATCTTGCCGGATACAGACGTGAGACTGACTGGCCTGTAGTTCCCCAGGTCTTCCTTTTCACCCTTTTAAAAGTGGGGTTATGATTCCCCGTTTCCATTCAGTGGGAACTTCACTGGAATGCCACAGCTTCTCATATATGACGGAAAGTGGCTTAGCAACTTCATTCACCAGTTCCTTCAGTCATTGGGTACCACAGCTTTCTCCATGTCCTGGATAAACAGGTCTCCTCTTTCCTTCCAGAAAGGACCAACATTTTTGCTAGTCTTCCTTTTATCACTGATGTACCTATAGAAGCTTTTCTTGTTGCCCTTGACATCCATGGCTAGATTTAATTTTATCAGGGCTTTAGCTTTCCGAACCTGATCCCTGGCTACTTGGACAATTTCTCTGCATTGCTCCCAGGCTATCTGTCCTTGCTTCCACCCTGTAGGCTTCCTTTTTGTGCTTGAGTTTGTCCAGGAGCTCCTTGTTCATCTGTGCAGGCTTCCTGGCATTTTTGTTTGTCTTCCTCTTTGGTGTGATACATAAATTATCATTTAGTTTAAATCAATTATCATAACAATATTGTTTGCTGAAATAATACCTACTTATCTTCTGGGCTATTGGAGACTATATATCTTGAGAGTTACTGGCTGATGAATACACAAAATAATTTGAAAACTTTTCTAGGGACATTGTCCTCCCACTACTTATACCACGCATATCTCTAGTCAGGTATAACCCAACTATTTTGGAATATCGTGACATAGGATATGACAGGCAGTGTCTGTCTCGTATTTACTTACATAGCAAAAGTTCTGTATAGATTTTGGTAAGAAAAAGCTTGCAAAGAAAATTATAGATGCTTATAATATAAATTAATTTGTTCTCAATTCAATGCATTACTAGCTTTTTCCTTGACTTATCCTCTACTGAATGCTTTCTTTCTTTTCTTTCAAAGTGTATTAATCAGATAGCTTTCTCGGTTCTCAGTTACTGTGACAGATTTGTCTCATGTCTACTCAACATATGCATATATTTGCATATGAAACCCAAAGCAGAAATGTAATTAAAAAAAAAAATCCAGACAGAGCTTAAAAATCTTATTGTATAATTAAACACATATTACCAGCTTTTTGTCTTTTAAAAAGAGATTTGCTATTATGTGGCAATAGGATGTTTGCTGATTACACTCAAAATACCTTTCAGAAAACACATAATTAAATTCTACTAAAAAGACTTTTGGTCACTGTGTCATGGTGTAGCTGAGGCATTTCTTATTCAAGTCTGAAGCTTTCCTTTTCTCTCCCTTCCATACCTACCTCTTCATGCTAGTGGATCAGCAAGGATTTCAGCTATCAGGAGTTTGTTTATTCAGGAACAGAGAAAGTGAAAATTGTGCGTAGTGTTTCTCAAAGGTGTAGTGGCTGTGATAATCTAATAGCAAAGACTGAATGAGCACATAGTTTTGGTTGGCTGGATATCGTTCAGCTGTCAAGTCGTGGAGATGATATTTTTATTCAGAATATAAAAGTAACTTTGTGTTCCACTTCACTTCTTGAAATCAGTCATCTAGATACCCTCTGGGCAGTCTCTAAGGCAGTAAGTCTGGATGTGCATTTGCAAATGGATCCGCAGCTTTCAGCTGAGGAGCGGAGATTAACTATCCTGATGGATGTAAAATCACCAGGGGGCTACAGTGCCCTATAGATGGAACTGCACTGTCTAGTTTCTGCCCCGACGAACTTTGTTGGTGTCTAGTGTGCCATAATGTGTAGTATTATTGAAAAGGAGGCAAGAATCCAACAGAAGGAAGAGACAAAGGTGTAAGCAAGAGGTGCAGGTTGCTGGAATGTGATCTATGCACCAACTAGCACAATATTTAAATGCAATTATAAGTATGGTAAGGATCAGGTTTAAAAACCTGTTTCTGTATAGAGCGACATGCAGTGCTGTGGAGGCCAGTCGTCTATGCCGTGTAAATTCTCACAACAGGTTGTAGTCCTCTGTATGTGAAAGAATTTTGAGCTGTTGTTTAAAAAACCCCCAAACTTCTAGTTCTCCCTCTGGCTCTGAATAAATATTAAGAACATTCAGTGATGGTTTTCAGTAAAAGCTGAATTCAGATTCCTCCAGGAAGTAGTTACATCTCTAACTCATGGTAACTATCATTTTTATAAACGTCATAGGTGCTAGCTTTAATAAGTGTTACGTCATCTATTATACTGAAAGACTGGCAGATGAAGGAAACTACACAAAGATAAGCAATTTTTTGAAAGACTTGGAAAAACTAAATATGAATATTTTGGTCTAAATAATATGAACTGACATATTTGTAGACATATATATATATATAACCTTAAAAGCATTTATAGTTTAGTAAACTGCATATTCAAAATAAAAGATATTTTAAAAGTTATATGTAATTTTGCTTATATATACACTAAAAAGACTGGGATGCAGTAATTGTGTCCCAGCTGACACAAGATAATGTATTATCTTGTAATAACTCTGATATTACCCAGTGCCAAAAAGTGTACCTGACAACAAATGTGAATTATTTTTCTAGATATTTTTGTGACACAGATGCTTATAAAACTCTCATTTTATTGCAGACATGAAATCGTGATTAATTTAAGGACTAAAGGTAAAAGTGCACTTTTATTTTATTTTAAATCATATCTAGTTGGTTTGTTATGTAATTAGAAGTTTGTTTAATTAAAATGTAGGTTTAATTTAAATCTAAAGATTATGAAAAGTGTGTTTTCTTTTACTAATATGTTGCTTGTATAACACTTTTTGTACAGATCTAAAATGGAGCATAGTGAAGGAAAAAATGCTTTAAATTCTACACAGAACATAAGGGAGTCTGTCAGCTCCATTTCATCACCCAGTTATAAAAAGTGCAACTATTTAATAGGGTTAATATACCAACATTTCTGAGGGCCAATGGCTCTTATTTACATTGGTTTATGGATTGTAGTGTGAGTGGGGTTTTTTTGCCAAGGAATGCAAGTTCACAAAAACTTTCATGACAGCCTGCATTCACTGGCAATATTAGAGCCAATATCAACCCTGTTATGTGCTTATTAAGTTCATCACTTTGAGTGGCACCTTGACGTTTCTAGCCTCTGGATGCCAGCTGGATGAGGTTAGAAGCCTAAAACGGCAGTTTATACCAACATCATTTCGCTGTACCCAAGAAGCAAGCCTCAAGCGGTCTAACAGAAGGAAGCATTTTCTTCTCCCATGAACAAAACTGTTGAAGAAAATTAATTTTGCCTGCATTTCAGCCTTCAGTGTGATAAAGTCAATGGAATGTTAAGAAGCTTAGCAAATAAGTCGTTTGGTGACCTATAAAGAGATACGGCTACATGAAAGCTTTAGTCATTTAAACACTGTAATCTGACAGCTAAATCTGCTCGCTACAGTAAGGAGTTGAAGAATTGCAAAAGACAGTGCATTAAATTATACAAAGCTATTCATAGTCACATACAGACCAGTTCTTATCTGTCACCAATGATCTGTACTTGCATGAATGTATCTAAGCATTGAAGACCAAAACAATTTAGAAGATTTATTTATTCATTAAGCAATTTGATAACAATTATGGTCCATTTGAATATGTCCTGTGTATATAATCTGTGCCAACATCTACGTTTATTGTTCTGAAAAAAAATGACAACATAAAGTGGCCTTTTCTAGTTTTTGCTTAACTATATAATTTATTGCAATGGCACATATGAAGCCCTAGATAATATCTGCAGTATGCTAAATAAATCTTTCTTAATTTAGTTAGCTGTAGCTAAAACAAAATTTTCTAAGGATTCAAAATTACTTTAAAGCTAACATGATTCCCTGGTATTCCCTCCATCATAATGTAAATGAAATAAACTGGACTTCAGTGTCATAACAGCATCAAACTGTTCAGAGATCACACATGCCCTTTGTGATCACTTGATTCATCAGGGTCTCAATGGTCTCTCTGAGACTGATCAGATTACAGAAAAGCACATACATAAAACACCCATGCCTCCTAGATAACAGAATGCACACATCTCGCTGCCATCAGATGCTCACCTGCTGCTTTCATTTAATTTCTTCTCCTTGAAATTACTTTTACATAAGATATTAAGAACCATAGGCTACGGTGACGTATAAAAATACCCCAAAGTAAAGCAGAGAAGTGGACTATGTACTGAATAACAAGCTGCTTTTTTTTTCTTCCCCCAACAAACATTTATTTAGTTGTTTGCAGGAATAAAATTAAACTAATTATATCTACCCTGGCCTTTTTCATATACCAACCCTGAAGGACTTTTAGGCATTATGCTTGCACATAATAATCAGTAAATGTCCTGGAAAGCACTATCTGTAATGGCTGAGCAAATGCACAGTCAAATTTATTATTTAGGCTTTGATTGTCAATATGTATACATTCCAGAGTTCTTTGCTTCAGTTTGGGGGTTTACATACGTACTGCAGGAAAGGCAAGATTAAAATAGAGAGGAAATTTCTTTCCTTTCAGCCAGAATGTACTTTGTTTCTGTGATTTTATGGACACATACATTCATAAACATGAAAATGTCTGGCATTGTATGGCCTGTCATACAGCAATTTTTTTGAAATATGTCAATAAAAGGGACATAGACTCATTTTACAGTAATCTGTCCACAGAGTCAGCTTTGAGGTACTTTTTCTCACACTCATCATTTCCCAGCATCTCATTTCCTCTTGCGTTTCTTCATTGTATCAAATTGCAGCATTTTCCTTGGTAAGCGGTACAAAATCACAGTCTTCAGAAATGTTCCCTTCGCCGACTTCTCTCCATCTGCATTCCCGTTCCTAGAAAGATCAGGAAATAGAGAAAGTAAACTGTCAGAAAAATAAAAACAGACACCCCCACCCCCCCAAAAAGACAAAAATAGTTGTGAAAACTATTAATAACCTCTTCCTGTTTTCTTTTGTGCCCAGTCTCTTCCCTTAGCACTGTTCACTTGGAGAGCTGTTGTATGCTGTTAGTACTTGCTCAGAGAACCTTTTGCTTGAAGGCGTTCTCTGTCTCTGGAACACGTCTCTTTGGTTTAGTTCGTACTGGTGTAAATAGGAGAGTGGAAACACTAATAAAAGTGTTAAATAAAAACCAGTATTATATTTTTATTTAGGTAACACTTTCTCCTGGCTAATCAGAAGCATTTCATTACAAAGCATTCATTTATGGTTTGAAAAGTCACCAAAAGAAGTGGATTGCACACACACTCGATCTTCTGAGTAATTTCTGTTTAATTTACTGAAAAAGGGAATGAGTTTTACTATTCCCAGTCCTCAGAGTCAATAAATCCATATTTTATCCCACCTCATTCATCTTGATGAAAAGAGAAAGCTAGAAGATAAATTCTTGTTCAATGGCCAAATCCTCTTTGAAAGGGTTAGTATTTGTCCCCCTAAGACATCAAATAGTGTCTTACTATTCAATTACTATTCTATGGTATCAGTTTTTAGTATCTGGAGAATGTAAATTATTCACCTGATGTCAGCTTCTGCCTCAAACAAAGTGTGACATTATTGGGTTTGATGATTATCGTGGTGATATGGGATTTGGTGGTGTATGTAGCAGACTCTATATTGTTTTACATTTTTAAATGTGTTGACTGTGAACAATTATTTCACCAAGAAGTTTATTAAGCAGAAAAAAAAAAATTACTTAATAGTGAAAGGAATGACATTGCTTTGTGAATCTTTTTTTTTTTTTCTTTTTCTTTTCCTTTTTCTCCTCACTGCTTTCTGACAGCTATTCATTTTTTTGGCTTGGAAGTTTATTTCACATAAAAAGAGTATGCTAGAAAAACGATAGACGTGAGAGACAATATTCAGGAATGATTTTTTCCTCTGAGGCAGAGGTACTTTTTCAAATTCATCCCTACTGAGACTATTGAAATGAGTGGAACTCAGCATGCTTTTAGATGTATTTAATGAACAAAAGGAAAAATAGATCTTTTCATTCTGGCTGTTTGTTGCTGTTGTTTATAAGTAAAGGCAGCTAATCTAAGTGTCTCTTTTCCAGCCTTGGAAGCAGTACAACCACTGGTATAATGTTCTGGTCAAGTTCAGCACAAACCCTATTATAGCTAACCCCCAAGCTTTTTGAAAACCCATAGGATTAGCGAGAGCCTTAATAAACTGCCTAGTTTGTAATCCGCTATTTATCTATAGCAACTGATGGGGGGAAGGAAAGAAGAGACAAATCTTTTAGAAAGTTCTCCGAAGCTGAAATTCTGTCCTATAACAAATTAGGGCATGCAAGTTACCAGGAACATCCAAAAATGTTTTTTTGTGCTACTGGTATAAGCTTAATTATTTCGCTAGATTACAGTCCTCTCAGTGGGAATTAAGACTGGCTAAACTTCTAGCTAAGAAAAGTTGCTGCAGCATGAACTTGCTTTTATAAAAAGAATTACAAAGCAGTACTCAGTGGGAATTATTATCACTATTTTATTTGTTTATTTCAAAGACGCCTTCTGTCATTTTCACGTGATTTTATGCTGGAAGAGAACAGTGAGAACAAGTCTCCAACATTTCTTGTGAAATCAGGCCTTGGGAAACAACTTCAAAATTATTATATTTTCATTTTTACATTAACAGCCTTTTAAAAAAAAATATTTCCACAGTCATAGCAATGAAGGCTAACTGTTTGATGGACTGCATTATAAAAAGTGTAGGTAATGGGCTGCTGGAAGTGGTTAATACATAAGGAATTCATATCCAGAGTAATGCGATCAGTTTTGGGTCCCTCCAAACCTGGTCACAGTACTCTGATCAGTTTGAGTACTGGATGAGTACTCAAGTACTGATCCATGAGAGGGAGATTTGATGTCATGGATGAGATCCAGTATGATTATTTATATAATCATATATCTAGGATTCTCTAAAAGTATGATTTATATTTATATATAAATACATATATATGAGAGAGAGATTGACAATCTGGACAAAGTCCAGTAGAGGGAAAATAAGATGGTCATTTAGCCAAAGCACGTGATATGTGGGGAGAAAATGAGGAAACTTCTTGCCTGGAGAAGAGAAGGCTGAGGGAAGGTGGAACCTAATTTCAGCCTTGTGTTACATAAGACAGTCAGAAAGTAGTGTAGAAGAAGAGCTAATATCTTTGAGATTTACCACAAAAGGAGCAGAGATTATGTTCACAAAGTGAACTTATGCACAGGGGAACTTCATATAGGGTGGTTAAGTACTGAGGTGTGTTTCCCACAGATGTAGCGACCTCTCTGTTCCAGGATTTTCAGAACTTGACTGGACAGGGCTTTATGTGTCCTGGTCTAACTTTGAAGTTAGCTCTTCTTTGAGCAGAGGTTGGACTAGGGCTCAAATGACAGGTCCCTTCCCAAATAACCTCAGTAACTGTATTCTTCTTTAATTCCATGAAAACATTAGTCATTTATTGAAAACAGAAGTTTAAACAATGTGCAAAGAGATTGAGACTTTTCCTTTCAGCAATATCAACATTTAAAAAGTATTTCAACTTTAAGTGACAATACCAGATTTCATTACACAAAACTTGAGAAGTTGGCCCATGCAAACCTCAGGAAGTTCAACGAGGCCAAGTGCAAGTTCCTGCACGTGGGTCAGGGCAATCCCAAGCACAAATACAGGCTGGGGGATACAAGGATCAAGAGCAGCTCTGCTGACAAGGACATGGGAGTGTTGGTTGATGAAAAGCTGGGCATGAACCAGCAATGTGCACTCACAGGCCAGAAGGCCAACCATATCCTGGGCTGCATCAGAAGTAGTGTGGCCAGAAGGTCGAGGGAGGGGATTCTGCCCCTCTGCTCCACTCTGGTGAGACCTCACGTGGAGTCCTGTGTCCAGCTCTGGAGCCCTCAGCACAGCAAAGACATGGACCTGTTGGAGAGGGTCCAGAGGAGGCCACAGAAATGATCAGAGGGCTGGAGCACCTCTCCTGTGAGGAAAGGCTGTGAGAGGTGGGGCTGTTCAGCCTGGAGAAGAGAAGGCTCCAAGGTGACCTTATTGTAGCCTTCCAGTACCTGAAGGGGCCTACAAGAAAGCTGGGGAGGGATTTTTTAAAAGGGCATGTAGCGAAAGGACAAGAGCTAATGGTTTTAAACTGAAAGAGGGGAGATTCAGATTAGATATAAGGAATGAATAAATTGTTTAGTGTGAGGGTTGTGAGGAGCTGGCACAGGTTGCCCAGAGAAGCTGTGGCTGCTCTCTCCCTGGCCGTGTTGAAGGCCAGGCTGGATGAGTCTTTGAGCAACCTGGTCTAGTGGAAGATGTCCCTGTCCATGGCAGGGGGGTTGGAAAGACATGATCTTTATGGTCGGTCCCTTCCAACCTAAATCATTCTACTATCCTATGATTCTATGAAGCAGATGCCAAAGAAATGTTCATTTCAGTTCTGAGCTATGTCAAGTTCTTGTTCAAAAAAATCAGAAAGGACACTACCCTTTCCTTTTTAAGATAACTATTTTGCCAAAACACCTGGTTGCAACCAGTGTGTTAGGCAGGTGACTGCCAACTAGCTTTCTGGTGCATCCAATTTACTCTGTGTTCCTCATTACAAATGTAAATGAAATGACAGTCTTTGGAAAATGCTTTCATACAACACTTAATAGTACATCATATTGCATAAAACCTGATGAAAAACAAGCACAAAATCCTTGTGCCTCTAATAATAAACTCTGTTTTGAGAGTTTCAGAAATTACTTCATAGCTTTATATCAGCTGTCCACGCAGAGGTAAATTTTAGTTTCATGGGAACATTGTATCACAGCCACACAAAACAAAAAAGAAAACCTCCCAAAAACGACCAAAAAAACCCCACTACTCAAGACAAATATGCAGGCATTAAACTTTCAAAAAGACTGTGATGGTGGGTTAAAACCACACATAGAAAAGTGTCTCACTCAGTCTGAAAACTGAGCAGCCCTCAGCTCTTGTGTATAACTATTCTAGGAGACAGGATGCAGGATAATGAAGTACCACCTTAGCTTTCAACCTTCTTTCATTTAAATATTTTCTATATTTACAACTTTATAAAACAATCAGAGACTCAGCCTGATCTAACTAAGCAGGTTCTGTAAGCAGTAGGAAATTAAGATATAAAAATGGGAAAAGATGAATGTTTCTGCTTTGGGGATCCAAACATGCTTTTGTAAGAAGACAACAAGTTTTATGCTGATGAAACAGTTCAGAGCAGATGTCCTCTCACTCCAACAGCAGATAACTTCGTTTTACTCGAATCATTTTAGCCACATAGTGTGCATCTACTTAAGTGGATGAGTATGAATGGTACCTGGTTTTTTGATGTGCCCTCCCTTACCAAGTCCTATTTAACAATATCTTATAGGTAGAACCTCTTCTTAACATAGTTTTCATTTTTATAACTTGTGGATGCAGATACTGTCTATAGCAAATTACAAAAATATGTAACATATACAAAGATACAGGTGATATGTACTCCAAATAACTTATATTTGTGTAAAACATGCAGCTCTTGGACTAACGTTAAACGTGTTATCCGACATCTAGCATCACACATGTATATTTATGTCTGAAAAATAGTTTCAAATATTCATGTCTGATCCCTGTGATTTCAAAATAGAATCCCTGGAATTCACAATAAAAGAAGTTGAATAACTATTACAAGGTTTTGTATGTATTGAAATAAGCTTACCTGGACACAAAAAATTTCCCTGCATGTGCCACAGAAAATTAATGTATGTGGCCTCTACAGTTGTACCAGCAGCATTAAATCTTGGAGTGTACATGTAAGGAAAAATACGTTAAATATTATAGTCTGTGATCTGTATATTTTAGACCATGATATGTGGTCAGGATTAGTTTTGTATCCCAGTCTTTAATATTTTATTAAGTCTTGTTCAAAATATCTCAAATGGTGGGACAGCTGCCACTTCCACTAGAAGATTACTCTGTAGTTTCACAAAAATCATTTGACGTAATATGTTCTTTAGAAGCCACTGCTTTTTTGCGTTTGGAGCTTCTCAAAACTTAGATGATATTCTCACAATATGCTATAAAAAAAGAATCCATGCATACCTATCAGCATATCCATTTTTTGTTGCTGCTGTTTTCTCTTTTCTTTCGTTTCCCTTCCAGAATGTATGCACACTGACCTACGCACAACGCAGCATTTCCTTCCTGAGGAAACCGTGGCCAGTTTTCAGAGGGTTGAAGGAGTACTGTGGCACTGAAATGCTACCATCTGTTCCTTTCCGTTCATGAGCAGATAAGATGTATTAATTTTATAGCTGCTCCTAGAGATATCAACAGTGGTCCAGGTGCATAGAATGATTGTTTACCTCTTTCTTTATCCTTTCTTTAACGCATTGAGGAAGATCTGAGTCTATCCAAGTGAAGACTTCCTCTACTCAAATGTTCTATTTGCATACTGTCATTTAGCTTTTTACATTAATCTGTGAGTTTTCTATTCTACAATTACATGCAGGTTTCCCATTCTGGAAAAACATTTTATTGTTTAGTCTTGTGTTTGGGCAGGAATTTGGGGGCTATCCTGACTTCAGTTTTTTATATTTTTTTCCTTGAAAATTTTTAGCCCGACTTCAGTATTAGATAGGAAAATTAAGTCATCTTCTCCTAGATATAATGTGAGGATTCTGTAACAGATTCTCTAAATGAAATTTTAAACTTCTACCCTAGCTGTTGTAAAACCCAGCCCTATCATCTCCAGCAATATAAAATTCTGTTTGCATTTCAAAGGTTTAATAATTCCTTTTAAAAAATAAAAGGTAGAAAAAAATCTCCATTTCTGGAAACGTACTCTAATGCTACTGAATCAGAATTGTTGTTTTAAACGCAGTTTCTTTTTTCATGACATTTTCCCTCCCCCCTACATTATTGACTACTGTACGTCACTGCCTAAAAGTTGCTTTGTAATTGGCACTGGTGAGACTTTGGCTTGCTCTACTGTGTCCAGTTTTACTTGTAAGACATTAAGAAACAAGCAAACAAACAGACAAACAAAAAATGCGGAATGGATCCAAACCAGAAGAAATAAGCAAGCTAAGTGTTTTAGAAAGCATTATGTTGTATACACAGCTGAAAGAGCTGGGTGTTCCTAGATTACAAAAGGTCCTGAAGAAAGACAAAATGAAGCTCCACTAAACAAAACAGGAGGGTAATCTTGTATTTCTACTGGGAAAGGATAAATCGTGGCATGAACAAAGAAAGCATACATTACAAAGAGTAAATATTTGCCATGAAGGAGGCCTTCCTGGGAAATCTAAAGAAGGATTTCTATTTATAAAAATATGTATTTGTTTGGACCATGTTAAATACGGCAGGTAGGTGTCCTTCTGTTTCAGGGATGCATTCTTTTGCCACCTTTCTAGCAGTCCATTAGAAGTGGCCAAGATAGTAAACTCTGAAAGATTTTCACGTATGTATAGTTTTTACTCTGCTGAGGATATCTTGTATACAACCAGTGACCATGGTGCACTGCAGATTTAGAGAAGTAGGAAAGGAAAATCAGTTAGTTTTAAGGGCAGTAGAAATATGAAGGGTTACAGAACTACTGGACCATATGTAAAAAGTACTTCCAGGCTAATATAAGAAGAAGAAGAAGAAATCAAACACAAATACTGTACACAGTATGATATACTGAGGCTCGCTCTTTTATTTATTTACTTTAACTTGTTTTTTACTTTGGAGGGTATGTGTTGAGAGGATTAGAAGTGGGAAGAGCTATAATTTAGCATTTAGCAAAGGCTATAGTTACCCTGAGACTTGTAGACAATACATCAATCCATTTGTCAAGTACTTGCAGTTCGCACTTCAAGTAGAATTCACAAAAATAATGAACACTGAGCCCACAAAACTTTCCTGATATTTTATTAAATAAAAAGCTACAAACATAAACAAAAATCTGTGCAAACCTGATTGCTACTGCCAGCTCTTGTTAGTAATAGTATTATTTTTGCTAATTGTGGAGCTACATACGTATTAAATTAAATTATCTTTAGCCATACCTTCAAATAGAATCAGTCCATAAATGTTTCCACAGTTTTATTTATAAGAAATACAATTTCAAAACTAAAAAGTAGCTGCCCTCTGCAAAATCAGATTTATGTAACAGAAAACCATGAAATGAAGGTCTATCTGTCAGCTTTAGAGTTCCTTTGAAAACTTCTCCCTTTAACCTTCATCATTATCTATTCACTGTAATGTTTTCCTTTTATAGTTGCTTATTTTTTGGACTGGCTTCTGAAGTGCTTGGAGATATGTTTGTGCAATGCACTACACAAAAGGAGCTGAAGGAGCATGCTGTTCTTCAATAGACGCAGATCTGGTGTAGAAAATTGGCAAATCTCTCAAATTCCTCTAGGCACATGGTTTACAGTAAAATGTTTTATAATTCTGTAAACATCAATCACAGATGCAGGATGCAGTCTTTTTTCCCTCTTAATCCAGATTTTTCTAATTCAAATGCTGTTTACCAAGGATAAACACATCATTCTGTATCCCCTTCCGTTTTTCCACATTTTGGTTTTCAGTGTTGCTCCCAAGATTCTTTGTTTAAAAAGATGCCGGCTGGAATAGCATATTGTCTTTACTGCACACAAGATAAAAATGTAAGGGTTCTGAAGTTCAGCTGAAATTAATCAATCTGATATACATTAGGGGAAAACAGTAGTAAACTCAGCATTAATATATGACTTGTAACCATACAGGTGGTTATGGCAATTTTCAAAAGTATATTCTAAAGAAAACTCAAATAATTTCCCTAAGATTGATATCAGATGATTAAGGTGATTAAAGAAGATTAAAAATGCTAATTTTTTTTAAGTAATTGGCCATGTTCAGACACAGAATGGGTTTCTCCATATCCTTAAAAAAGGCATAGCTAAGTTCTTCTTTTGTTTTAAACTTTTGTTCCTGATACCTATGATGATCTCAGAACAAATGACAGGGGTTTAGTTTTCAAACAGATTGGAGTATATCTACCTGTAGGTGATGTTTACTTCTAGCATACAAGGCCCAGAGGTTTCATCCTGCACAAGATGCACCTAAAGCATCTTAAGTTAAATTTTAAATAGAGTAGGATGGACTCTAAATCAATCTTTGCTTCGTTGGATTTACAATACTGGAAGCAGAGGCTCCTAACGTAGGCAATGTGAGTACTTCACCCTACAGTTAGTTCTCTTTGTACTGGGGTTATTGTCTTCTTTAGAGCACTTTAATGCTTAAGATTTACTTCCCTCCTACTCCTAACATATGTGTATAATACATCTCATTTTTTGAGGTAGATTTAAATTTACTCATGTGCAGTGTGTATCTGTGTTGGCTCAGAGAGCAGTGTCTCCCAAACAGTCTTCCACTTGTGCCTTTCATCTTCCAAGGAGGGAAAAAATTCACTGCTGCACTCACTTTCCTCTCTGAGCAAACACAGCTGGCTGACGTCCCGAGGCCCGAGGTAGGTGCTGGACAGGGTCTGCTCTCGAGGCTGATGTGTCCACCTCCGTGAGCAGGATGGGAACAGAACAGCGAGAGTAAACCTTTGCTAATAATTGCTCTTCATCTGGTGGAAAGGCTAGTCAAACTTCGTCATAACAGTGTTTATACAGACTCTCGGTGTTAATTTGCATTCGCAAATAGGAATACAAGATACAGCAAAATCTCTTTTAAAGAAACAGCTACTGTCTTCTGATTGAGAACTCCAATGAGTCCTCCAATTGGAAATGTATCTGTACTGCTATTGTTTCTCATTCTCAATTGCTAAATTTATTCTCCGAGACAATTATTCTAATTTCTCTGTTTCTTTCATCTTTCCGTATTTTCTCACCTAAAGAAGTGTTCCTTCTCACTTCATGCCTCTAGCACTCATGCAGTTCCAAATCTAATGTTACAAATAAGAGATTATGCCTTCAGGATAGGAATAAAGGATGAGATCAGTGCAAAATTATTCTTCAAAAGCATATTTCTCATATAAAACATAATAAAAAAGTTTTATCCGTTTATGTATTTATATAATATTATATAAATATTCTGCCCTATAATTTATACATGTTTCTACATTTACTTGTAGAATTAGTATTTTTTTCTAAATAGTATTTTTTTGCTATTTTCATGGCATGGCACATTTTTAAGCACTCATTCTCTGAACTCTTGATATTTCAGAATAATTTACTTTAGACCAATTTTTGCTGGAATACTCATTAATTTTCCTGCTCTGGAGAAAGATAAACTGTTTTTTTTAAAAAAAGATGTGAGGACTACAGACCTGTATTCCTTTAAAATAATATAAGATAGGCAATAGACGTTACAGAGCTGAAAGAAAAAGCAGCTGCTACAACTGGGAGGAATGCAGAGAATATGGAAGTAAACAGATGCTTAAAGAAGGCGAGACGGAATTTAAAATAGGACCAGTCTGAACTTTCAGTGGCACTGCTCAGAGCTGTGATGCAGTTCAGCTGTGATGGGAACCTCAGTAAGCACAAAATGGCTTGCTGAACACAACAGGCCCTGGTCCAGTGAAGCATACACATATGCTTAATCTATTAGTTACTTTAGAATCAAGTAACAATTTATCTCCTGTACTATTATTTATTGTTAGACATTTTTCTTTTTCATTTTACTTCCAGTAGTTTATGGATTATGAACACGTGTCAACCTAGAAAACAGACCTCACTTATTGCAGAGAGTATTGTAACCAAGGAAAGTACTGCCTTATGTGAGGTATACAGATCGTAAACTACTCAGTGAGTATTTGGACGAAAAATTTTTTGTAATGCTAACTTATTAGGTTATTGACGTAGTGACTCTCCTTAAGGGAATATGTATGTATATAACTTCTTGGGATGGTGTAAAAACATGGCACGTTCCATCCATTCACATTAATGAACACCATATGGTTTATTTTGGCGATCTGTTTCCAGATGGATATATGCTGTTTATCATGTTGGAAATATTATTAGTATATTATATATATCAGTCTGAAGTGAAAAAAAAACCCTCATTAAAATGATTTTAAAAATAAAAATATTGAAAGAAACGTAAAATTTCTTTCTAAGACAAGACATCAAAGATTGCATAAACAAACAAAAAATAGATGAATTTGGATTAATAGGGAAGATGGAGAGAAAAAAGAAAAATAAAAATTGCCCTACTTTTTAATTCTGGAAAGAGAACGGGACTTGAAAAATGAAACAATATGTCCATATGTGATATATGCAAAAATCTTGTCAACAGAAACATCTAACAAATAATGTAGTTCAAGTTTTGAAGCACTGTATAGTCTGCATGCTTACAAGTTCACACTTAGGTATAGCCAACCCAAAATTAGCTCAGAAAATTTCATGTTCGCTGAAATATACGCTTTGAGATTTCCAAGTAGAGCCAATTTTAATGATAGTGTTCCAGTTTTTTAGCAGAACAGTTCAATGAAATCTTAAGGTTTAGTCATAGCTGAAGAAAAAAACCACAAAAAAATCTTTACTGATAGTCCGTTAGACTGCTAAAGGAGAACAGACAAGAAAAAAGATAGATGAAAAAAATATGGAGCAGATAATGTATGAATACACAATGCACTGCTTTTGCTAAAATCATTTTTCATTAGATAACACCCTCTTTTATAAAATATTTGGTTAGCTGTGAGGTCACTTTTGAATTCTTAACAATGCTGTGAAGTTGTCCTCCTTGTTGCTTTGCAAGCTAGTGACATTTTGGGTTTATGTATTCTTAGCAGGCAGCAGAACTCTACATTTAGCATCCCAGTCTTCATTAGAAACCTCTGAAATATTTTTAAAAAAACCCACAGGAAACAGTAGGAACAACCCATAGCTTTTCTGTAGCGAAATAGTAGGTTCTATGTAGTTGCTGTGACTTTCTTTTACATTGTTATCGGGTCATGGATTGAACCCCAATCCCCAAATGTTGTACTTTGACTCTGTTGTCATTAATACCAGCAATGCCATGATACTATGAAGCAGTAGCTTAATTTAAATTACAAGATACTCCAAATGCTTCTTTCCTTAAAGTTTCTCTGCATGCCTTCTCTTCTCCATATGTATTTTAAACTGTAAGTTCTGAAGAGCAAGCATTATGTATTTTTCATATATTATACAAGTTTGTGGAGCTTTTGTTAAACAAAAGCAGTATGAGAAGGCACTACAGATACGGAGCAATAATTTATACAGATGTATGCACCTCTAGCGTGAGGATACCTTCTGCCATACAGGAGGCTGGTTTAGGCAGTGATTCATTCTTTTTCAGGTCCTCCACGGACTTTGCAAACTTAAAGAACCTGAGCTCTCAAGACTGTATGTAATATTATCTGTGAAAATATGAGGAGTAAATATAATAGAAACCTCTTTCTTGTTTGACATTTAGCTGAACTGTATACTTTGAACTTAAATAACTATGAAAAGGGGAAAGGGTTATGAAAATCGTGATTATACATGCAGTAAAAATTGCTCAACTAGATGTTTAGCCTCAAAGCTTTCATTTTGCATAAACATGTATTTTTCCTTTTAGACAATGTCATTAGAATTCTCTTGAAAAACCAATCTAGCCCAAAAGAAACTGTTTATTCACCTGAAACTGTGAAGGGACATTTGTGACAAAATATGAGCAGAAATGAAAGGTAGTGCGACACACGAAAAGTCTGTTTCACGTGGGGAAAGAGAATCCTCCAAAATACTTCGCTTAAAGAGGTAGCTTCAGATTCCCACCCCTTACCCTGGAAAAATAGAAAGGAGCAAATGGAGAGCTGCTTTTCTGTAACAGTAAGAAAAATAATATGGTTGCAATAAAGTGAAAGGTCTTTGCCTAGAGCGTCAAACACAAATTAATCACAGCAATAGAGTTGTCAGCACACTGTGTAACTTAAGATATTGTGTACTGATTGATATGGTTACATTCAGGGTATAGCAATGCTTTCAGGGATAGCTATTTTAGTTGTAACGAGCATTTATGTGTGTGTATGTGTGTACAGTGGGGAGGAGCAAGGCTAGACAGATGTAGGTGGTGAAATGTTCTTCCCTTGGAAATCTGTGAAAAGAGAAGTTTAAATAATGTTATTAATTGACATTTATCATTAGGATTCATAACACTTACATTTCATTGTCCTCTCAATAGTTAGATTGTATGTTATACATCTTCCAGAGAAACTACAGGAGCTCCATGCTGTGCACGGCTCAGCTACCAGTTGCTGAGCCTTCCGTGGCTGATCGACTTCACTAGTCATTAATAGGGACAGCAATTGGCACTTTCAATAAAATGAAAATTGTGGAAATCTTGAGTAGTTTTACATTGGATGCCCACCAAATGAGGTTGAACATGCTACTGATAATTCACCCAAATAGACAGTGGTATTTTTCGATGTGTGAGAGAGAAATGATACAATTGTCAATAGGGTATCAAAAATGTTTAAGGTGCATAAAAGATACAAGTGTTTTGGTCAACTTAAACAAAATAATGACATCTTTTTCAAAAGGATTTTTAAATCTATTTGTGAAGCAACATGTTTGCTTTAGAATTATGAAGTAGTCCTCATTCAAAATAATCCAGACATCTTCTTCAGTGTTCATTTTTTTCAGACTTATTCCTTAAGTTGAATGTTTTAATCTTTCTGGTGATTTTTATTTGGACAAGAAACTAATTTTTTTTCTTGAACTATGTTCCACTACATTCCAAATTCAGATTGAGATGCCACTTCTAAATCCCTTGCTCTATTTTCTTGTGATAAATTATTGTTGTTTGAACATATCCAGCTTTGTAGCTGTTATTTTAAAAATATAGAACTGCTGCCTTTGAACACATTTTCCCTTTTTTAGTTATTTCCAAGGTCTTGTTTGACTGTTGTGTCTCATTATTGGATTAGTCACAAAAATTACATGTTACTAGAATTTTATAGATTTCTATGTAATATGTAGGCTATGGCTTGCTGAAATATTTGTTTTTAATAAAGTAGAGGAATTATTTCCTTTCTCAACAGATGTTAGTTTTTTTTAATCAGGTCCAGAGTGAGAAGTGTTGATGAAAGTTTGACATGCATCTTTGTATATTTTTCTAATTTAAGAAGCATGAAAGTCAACGGATTATATCATTAAAGTTCTTTACATTGGAACTTTCTGTAGAAGTAAATGGTAATTGTTTTTAGGCTGCCTTACTAGTGACCTCATAGCCTGTTTTAGGAGACAGGCCTTTTTAAAGAGACGTAGGGGGTTTTTTGGGTTTTTTAAATCTTTTTTTTCCCTGTCGTATTGTGGTAAATAAGGGTTCAAGTGTCTAGCTGTTCAGTCTTTTCTTGCCAAGCAACGTTCTTTCAGATACTTTAAAACTTTCTGCTAAAAGAGGGAGAGCGAGTGAGAGTGAAAGAAAATACAAGAGCTTAGTTAGTATTTCTCTCAATCACTACTATCAGAGAGTCTTATGACTCATGTGAAGTGCCTAGACCAGCAGTACTCATTTGCATTGTACATATTTATTCCTGTGACCACTCCAATGGCTGGGTGCTGTGTTATGTGGTTCTTTAGTAATGTGGCTTTTACAGTCACTGAGCTAAGCTGGGTTCAAGGAACTCATTCATCTGATTGATTGCTCTGGCAGTCCAGAGCAAATGTGCTCTTCTGACAGCAAGATCCTAACCAAGCTTCTGTAATACCTTTCACGCAAACTTGCACTCTCTCTATTTTGAGAAAAAATGTCATGGACAAAACCACTTTGCCAGAGTGAACTAGGGTTAACTAGAGTTAGAAAAAAAATAAATAAATAAAAGAAAGAAAGAAAATGGAGTTCAGATTTTCACTTTCCTTTTTTTCAAGTTTATTGAACCAGTATTGAACACTGTCTCTAAACGAATTTCAAACCAGTACGGAAGTGAGGGACAAATTAAAAGTAGATGTGCAATACTGCTTTGTAGTATACAACATAAAAATCTTTACCTGTGAATAGGGAAGTCTGGGGTCAGCAAGTCATAAAAATACATGTTCCAGAGTATGCTGGAAGCTATTGCAATTATAAAATTTAATAAAAGCTTGACAATAAGTGTTAACCTAACTCCCCAAAGACTATGAGATTAAACTGAGACTGCTCAGTGTGTGTTAAAATGCTTTCAACAGCTTTTTGTGTTAGTAAGAACTCGGACAGCATTTTATGAAAGAGGTAATAAAATAAAGCTTTTCAGTGGTCTAACCTGGAGGTCAAAAAGGTGTAGATTAAAGCTATCAGCATCAGCCCACAGAAGGACTGACTGAATTGTGGTTGGTGACTTTATGTATGAAGTTCCAGCAATGGGTGCAGAGCAGTACCTTGGATGGCCTTGAAATGAAATAGAAAGAACTTCAAAAGAAAAAGGCAAATTTAAACAGAATGTTCTTCGAGTTTTTTTTTGTTTGTTTGTTTGTTTAGCCCAGAAACCCAAGGCTTAATTTTCCAGAAGAACATGTTCCCCAGAATTTGTTGTAAAATTATTCTGAAATCCATTTTTAAAATTTAAAATTTAAAATATAGCTGAACTGTTGAAGAGGATGTAAGCTTGTTTAAAACACATCTTAAATACTTCTTCAGATTGAAAAAGAAAGCTGTAATGCCAAAAATAAACTTTTAATTGCTCCTTTGATTACCAAGCCCAAATCAAAGCAGAAAGCAGATTTTGTTTTAAAACTAGTTGGTATCACAGATGATATCCTTCCAAATGGTTATTGTCAACTGCGAATGGATAAAAGCTTATTTGCAATTAAGATTGATTTTCAGATATAGTTTGTACCACCTGTTACTTTAATGATCTTTAGGGTAGCTACCACTTTAAGAGAATTTGAGCTGATATAGCAAACTTTATAAGCTACCTGATTATCTTCTGTAAGTTCGATTTAGAGAAAACAGTAGACATCATTGCTTTCTAGGTTTCATATGTATATATTTTATTTAATTTCCCAAAGAAAGTGCGAAGATCTGAAACTGGATTAGGCAGTTTGATAAATGAAGTCTGAGCTTCAGAAGTTTAGAGCTAAGGCTCTTGAAAGTGTTCCTAATGACTACCACTGCTGAAGGAGATAACGGAACGCCTGTTGAAAAAAATTAATTTGTATCTGAAGAACTTGCCCTCGGATTTTTGGTTCAGTTCTGCACTAATATGCTTGAGTATTCATTCCAAGTCTATTAAAACCTATCTTTTGTTTCAAAAAGGGATGGAAATATCAAACTCTCTTACAGAATTTCATTTACAGCCTATTTTCTGAAAAAGGCCCAACAGCAGCCCCACTTAGACCAAATATACTCTGCCAGCTCTTTAGGACATAGTTGTTGCCTTTTCTCAGTGACAAATGTTCAAGGACAAAACTACCCTTCTATTATTTTTACTTTTATCTCTTTTTGCCTATGCAATGCTTTTAAATATCTCCTCAATGTTTTAAGAATCCCTAAGTTTTATCATTAAAATTTATAGATGTAATATATTTTATTTTATTTTATTTTATTTTATTTTATTTTATTTTATTTTTTTTTATTTTTTTTTATTTTATTTTTTTTTAGGCCATGCTAGTGCTTAGAGTTTAGTTGTCTTAGAAAACACTAAAAATAAGATTGAATGTAAAAGCTTCCTTACCTGGGTTTCCCTTCTGGTATTAAATTCGATGTATTTTATGTATTGTTCTATTCACTAATTTTTGCTGAAACATTGATTCCGTAAATGTTATCATTCAAGCTTAGTTGTAGATAATATAACACAGTATCTTTATTCTCAGAAAACAAAATATGACCTCAAATGAAACTCAAAATCAAACAAACGATATGTTAGTGATACGAATATGCTTGTGGGAATCTCACTGAACATTTATTTTTACAGTGATTCACCTCTGAAACACTGATAAGTGCATCAGAAGAAGTTCAATAACTTGATCATTGTTCTGGCTGTTTGATTTATCACACATATAGAGCCACAAAGTACTTATGATATTATATGGCTGCTTCAGGAAAAATGCAAATGTCACAGGTGTGTATAAATGCTTTTCTGTTTGTGCTTGTGAAAGAAAAAGCTTAATTTTATCTGAAGTGGCATTTTCAAGTTAACAAAGGAAGTTGTCAAAGCAAAATTTTATGGCTTTAAAAAATTAACACTATAATAAAAGAAAATGTTTATTAACCTTATCATCTCCCCATTAGCATCACTGCTGTGACTTCTGTAAGAGATGGGAGCACTACTAAAATGTCTCATTTGCATTTTGCATATCTAAGAAAAGCAGATTACTTTGTTTAAATTATAGCTAATATCATTATAGTGGTGTTATATATTAGAAATTGATTACCTTGTTTCTTCTGTAATGGCCTCATTATCTCTGATTTTTTTATGCCTCCTTTTCTTGTTGAAATAATGAGTATGCAACAGTGAGATCATGAATATTTTATATGCATTTTTGTTTCCACCTAGTACTTTATCTGAAACACGTTGACTAATCTGTCAACAAAATAAAAGCCTTTTGACTATGAGCGTTGTCTGTCTGTCAATAAAATCCGACTGCTTGTGGCAGCTAAGGTTAGCTATAAAGAGAAAAAAAATTAGCATCCGGTATATTTTCAAAGAATGGGTAAACCGTAGGTTGAGTGTACAGCAAGAAACAACTCAGATTAATGGGCTGGGAACATGATCTTTGCATAAACAGTATGAATGGGTATAAGAAGAAAAAACTGGGGGAAGGAGAATGTGAGAGAAGGATTCAGCACATGCCTCAAACTACAGAACCGGAACTGTGAACATACTGCTCCTCGTTCTGGAAAGGTCATCTTTGGTCAATTTGTAGAAGGTTTTTTTCAGCTATGATAGCTGGGTTTTTTTCAAATTAACTTAGATCATCAGTAGATTTTTTCTGTTCTGGTCTAGTTTTCTTCATTTTTTTTCCTATTCTGTATACAATTAATAATTATTTTATGTGTGTAAAGATTGATTCTGCCTCCTTTGCTCACTATGGAGTCTTACCTTGAGAACAACATAGATGTGAGTGGTACAAGTAAGGAGTTTACCCCTTTCAAGCAGTTAGGAATCTTTATTCCTCTGCAGCAGCCTTGTGAGATTTATGAATGTTCTGTAGTAGTTACAAGATATTCGTACCACTGTACTTACTGTGCATCTGCTTAGACATACTACAACTCATAAATCAAGCCTTCTAGTCGTTTAATCATTTCCTTCAATTTCTTGACAAGTTTCTTGTGTTGAGGTGCCCAAAACTGTGCATCATATTGCAAATCTCTATTCAAGTGCTATAGAGAAAGGGATCCATATCTCCCTTTCTGTGATGTAAAGCAGCTGTGTATTTCACTATCAGCGTTTCTATGCAGCAGGTCAAAATATCCTGGGTTTGTTTGTGCTGTATGACCTTCCAAGATCGTATTTCTTTTTCTTGCCAAAATTGCTCCTTTCTATGTTTTTACCTCTTTCAAAATATTCCCTTCCAGTAAGTGTAAGAAAGAATTCACAAATGTTAGATTTTCAGCTTGGATTTCATTTTTTCCTTCCTTTCCTATGATGCTTTGTTCATGTTTCTCTGATGTCTGTATCCTTTTCGATGTGAAGTATTTCTTAAGGCTTCCATTAATTCAGGTGTTGGTAACTTCATACAAGTTTTTTTCAGTGAAATCCACAGAAATCTGCAAAAAAACAGTTGAGATTTATGATGATCCTTTGATTTTACTGGATTGTACCTAAAAGTAGACTCTCCATTAAGTAAACCCACGTCTAAAAGCTGTATAAAGCCTTTTATACAGCTTTCTTGACATAGATAAACAAAAAGATATTGGTCCTTTAGTTGATTTTAGTGACACTTTGTATACAAACCAACTGGAATTACTTTTACTAGCTGATTTTTACGTTAGGGTGTATCATTTATTAAAATCAAAGAATCTTTTGCTGCCTCCAGAGAAATGTTTATAAAAAGCAATTTGAAGTTGGAACATTCTATCAGGGAAGTATTGGATTGTCCATAATATGACATTTTCACATCAAGACAAAAAGCCATTCTGTAAGAGTTAATTCAGTTAGTGGGCTCTACACAGGAGGAAAAAAATTCTATAGCTAGAGAAATACAGAAGATAAAACTATATGACCCTAAAGATTGAATTTACCCCCACATTTCCTGATCGTTTTGAACACAGGAAAATATAAAAGGTGCTCTTGTGCAACTGGAGTTAAAGCAAGATTGGGACAAAACATATAGTGTAATTTTTGCTGTTTTAAGCAAGTTATTTGGTAGTTCTTATTAAAAATTACAGTAAATCTATATGAGGTAGCACTTTCATTATTAGCATTTCAGTGAGTCTTCAGCACATGAGAAACTTGAATGTTTTTAAAATACAAATTATAGTCAAATTGACTCCTTATGGTACTTGGATCCATCTTTTGTTAGGTTCAAAAATCTCTTTTTAGCTGCTGACCAAAATTTTCAGGCATTTTGCAAAACAGCTTAGTTCCTGAAGCTACCAAATACTTGGGCAATTACAGTGAAATGGTTCCCAGACCTTTTTATAGCTGTGACTCAGCTGAGAAAATTGTCAGTGTTGCCTTACACCAAGTACATGTTCTCAGCCTTTCCTCCCGACATCCATCCACACTAACTCACAGTCTCACTGAAGCTGGGCTTAGACACACCTGAGGCAACTATGTGCACTGCCAGGAAGAGTAAGGCTCAACTTAGACACATTTCACGGGGGAGGTGTAGGTACATCACAGCTATGTCCGTATCTGATTAGGATGAATGGAAGGGTGGGGGTTTGTAACTAAAATATACGTTTATATACATATACGTGTGTATGTATGGATTTATACTACATCTTTTACATGTGTAAGAGTTTATATATGAATATATAACATCCAGGTAAGGCTGTTACATATGAGGGCTTGGCAATCCAGGTTTCAAATAATTCATTCATTTGATTCTTGTGCCGAAACATTCATTCACAGATGATATCAGTGGATGTTCAGATAGCGCTTGATTTAGAACTGAATCAAAATAGTGGTAGGCTGGAGGATTACAGCCGATTTTACTCCAGATGTTAAAAACTACTGGGTTTATTCACTCTGACAATCTTCCTCAGGACAGAGATGGGTCACCTCAAAGCCTTCCTGTGTGATGAAGAGCTTTGCTGGTGATGGGGTGATGCTTCTTCCTTTCTAAACCCCAGGCCTCGCCAATGGGTGGCACAGAGCACTTCTGAACACACCGGGGAACGCGGCAGGACACAAAAGCACCCTCTGAGCTGATATTTCTCAAAAAACTTAGTTACTTTGATACGTGGAAGATGTTGACAAAAAATAATAAAAAATAAAAAATAATAAAAAGCTGCATTTTGTGTATTATTTCCCTTAAAATTAAATTAGGAAGGTCTTTGTCTTCCCTTCTTAGATGTCTTGCTGGAAGTTTATATGAAAATTACTCTGTCAGAGACTTCCTTCTTGGCATAACCTACACCTTAAGTTTCTTTCATTGGAAAGGAGCACTTCATGAACATTTATGCCATCTTTAATAACCTACGTCTCCTCTGAAGTCTTCCGGGTTGTCCGGACTTCTAATCTTTCTTTCTGCAACTTATTTTCTTCTTGTCTAAGCGTTAATTTGATTGTATTAACTGTGGTCAGCTAATCATGAGGTTAGATTAATGCTGGTAGTACTACAAGAGAAGTGAAGGAGCATATAGATGAGAGCAAGCAAGGAAAAAGGGAAAGCGGGACCACGCCAGCTGACAGCAGACAGATGTTAGATCACCACAGCTGGAATAGCAGACTGAGTCCTTGTCACTCAGATTCATGTTACACAATCACTTTTCTACTGAATTTAGTATTTTACTTCAGTGTGAAGATTAATAAAAGTATTTGATACATAATTTTAAATTGGATAAGCAAATAAACACAGCTAACGATTATGATCTCACATTAAACACTGTGGGGTGATAATGGGTTTGACCAATTATTGTCAATACCTGTCTTCTAAATATAATACATACATTCTTAGTGCATGTACATGTGTTTCTATGTACATATGTAGAATAGAATGCAAGCATAACATGTGTGTATATTTAGTATACTACAAGTATTCCCAGATCGTACATTGAAAGTATTATTTTTTACTATTGTAAAGTTTACTTTCAAAATGAAAATATTAATGACTAAATCCAGACTTTCTGGTTGTTTTTCTCCTTGTCTCTATGAATTCTTACCCATCAAATTTTAGAGTGTGTATTTACATACATGTAAACACATTTTCTAAGCTGTTCTAACCTATGCAAATGCAGTGTACTTATAGATGGTATCATTAAAAGAATCGTAAATTATATTTCTTTTAACCTATACCTACAGAGTGTTTGTATTAATAATATTTTCAGTAGTAGATAGAAAGGAAGTTTTGGGTTTGGGTTTTTTTTTGATGGACTGGAATGATTTGCACAAGAGTGTTTTTTTGCAGATTTTCCTTCTAGCATTGGGAAAGATTTTGCATTGCATCAATTTACGCAGTAAAAAGATCAAATGAGCAGAGTGATGAAGACTGGTGGACTTAACAGTTAAACATGTTTGGGATTTTTTCTGGATTTTTTTCCTGTTTGTGTAACACAGACATTTGTGAGAGAAGTAAGGAAAACTTCCCTCTTACCTGTTTTTGCAGAAATTCCAAAATAACCTACAGATAGCGCCTGTGAATAGGATTAATTGTTACAGCAAGTTCTGCAGAGAAGTTTTCTTACAGCTAATGAAACAGTAAGTCTTGCAGTAATACCTATTCTTTCACTGGCATGTCTTCTTTACATTGAAATCGTTATTTAAGAATTCTTTCTCAGGACTTTCATCCACAATGAAATTAAATTCTTTTCATATCCATTCATTTAGAACACAAGCTATGTAATATGTACGTACTGAGAGAAATCACAAGAGTGATAATAAATATTCCCAGTGCTGGTATTGGGCTTGATATCGCATATAGCAGGAACCAAAAAGCTTTCCAGTTTAAGACGTGACAACTAGAGAACAAGGAAGTGCCAAATGGACCTGTATCCTTACAAGGGAGAGGTTAGAGGGGAAAGTATTTTAACAGCTTTTGTTCCTTTTAGAGCAAATTTTGCTTTAATATTGGGAGAACTGCTCCCTCCCCCCAGATGTGAAGATTACCGCGGGGCGTCTGTGCGTGCAGCCTGCTACTCCCAGGGTTGCAGGAGATCAACATTTATCTTTTGCACACAGACATCGAAGGCTCTTCAGATGCAGGCAGTAGGTAAAGAGGGAGAAAGGCAAAATAACTGCCAACTCAAGGCATGTTTTTTGAGAAGGAGAAAAAGCCAGGCACAGTAAGGGAAGTGTACAGATATGAGAGTCAACAAACCAGAATAAAGTACATATAACAAGCCGGAATATCTGCTTGCTTATATTGTAGTAACAGACTAAAGAAACACACTGCTGATCTGGGACTTGGCTGGTGAGTCTGGTTCCCGGAAATCTACCTCTCCAACTCCAGAGTAACAGGGTTTGTCATTCTGAGCTGTATGCCATGCAGTGTTCTGGATTCTGGACTGCTCAGTTCCTTTCCTGTTTGAATGATTCAATGCAGTACTTTTTACTGGCCCTCAGCTCCAGAAGAAAACAAAAGGTTTTCCTCACCCTCTTTTTCATGCTGTGTATTGTAAACATAGATTATATGGCTGTTGGCTTTACCCTTGGTATCACTTTGAACATGGTCTTTGACGAATTCTAAGGCCAAATCTGCCTAATGTGTGAGATGGACAGAACTTCATTATGTTAAGACACTGAGGGAAAACTGCAGGCATACTAAGATCTTTGGTTTATCACAGGTGAATATGACTTGAGAAGTACAAGCACTGTTTGTTGTTCAAAACATTCAACAGTTTCTTCAACATTTACTTTTTTAAAAAAGATTTCGGCTTATTTCCTAGCTTGTTTTTGGGGTTATTCTTTTAAATTTAGGGATTAAAAACACCAAATTACGCAAAACTGTTGTTTAAAGTCTTTTAAAGGTGCCTTCCTTCTTTCTTGTATTCTGACTTACTATCCCCATCCTTTTTTGTATTTCGTCAAACAGAAGGAAGAGGGAAGGAAGCAAAGGGGACAGAAGGTGAAAAGTGAAAATGAGTCACTGGATTTTCCTGCATGCATATATTGATAAAATCACAAAGTAAAGTACAGAAATTATTTTTAAGTCCATAGCTTCAAGCAAAAATAAATTAACACATTCCAGGTACTTTTAGACTCTTCCTTATGCAAGGAATGAACTCATGCTGCTTGATCAAATGTTAGTCTTCAAGATCCTTCTGCTTTTTCAGGGATTGTTTGTCAGAATTTTATTTTTCTGAATAAACTGCCACTTTTATAGAAGAAAATGGCATAGTCTAAATCTATGCAGAGTCTAAAACATTCAGTTTTATAACACAAAGATGTTCTCCATCCGTCACTGATAGTGATCTCTCCATTGCTTGTTGGCGACCTTTAAAAAGCTGGAAAATCTTTGTGGTTGCTTCTTGCTATTTCCAGCTTTTCTGCAGGAGTCTAACCCTATACTGACAGCTCAGAAACAGGAGCCAATCCAGATGTCAATGCTACATAATAAAAAGAGAGACACCTTTAGCAACAGAAATGAGTAATACACCATGTAGTATTTGGGGAGGTTATTTATATAAAAATGCATGTTCTAATAAAAAATTGCTTTAGAGATGACAGAAATAAATGGCTTGACAAGCAAGACAGTGAAATCTTGAATCCTTTAAAAGTGATGAGTTTGACCTCAATTAACTCTAACAGGATCAGTGTTTCATTCTCTCTCTAAAAGCTGTTTGCTGATATGAAAAAAGATACAAGCTCCTCCTTCTCCTGCCCACCCACGTACTCAGGTGAAATGGGTAGTATTAATGTTTTAATAGATGTTTTACATGCTTCTATACAGACCAAAAGGACAGAAGACAAAATATTCCTGTTGTTTTCTTGCTGACAGGTCTTTTTTTTTTTTCAGAAAGTCAGGTTTTTCTCACAGACTTGATAAGAGACGGCGGCTTGGCTTTGGCTACCAGTAAAGGATATTGCAGACCCCAGTTAAGGGATTCAAATGGCAAGCAGAAATTGTGTTAACATGATTATATGGTGTAGAGAATTATCCATGTGCCAGTATGTTGTGTCTACGCATAACATCAGCGTAGCTGTAGGGGGTTTGGAGATTCTGATCCCTCTTTTTGCAATGTTAATTCCTGACTCACTAACACTCCTGAGCATGTTCATGGATGCAGATTAGCCTTTAGCAATTGATCAGTGGCCTGTAGATCTTTTTCATATGTTTTTTTCCTGAAAACTGGACTTTAACCCTCATATAGCAATAGATATATAAGATGCTTTTACTTTTTATGTTATAAAGAATATGTATGCCTCCTTTCTGTCTGGGACAGACTGCCCAAGGATGCTGAAAGGTGTATTTAGACCAGTCTTACCCTCCTATGAAATTCCTTCTTGGTTCTTTGAAATATTAAGGAGGGGATTACTCACACCTACTTTGTCTGTGGGTAATAGAATGTGTATCAATTTCCAATGGTTCCACAAAGAAAATATCGTATCTTCTGGTGGTCCTAGTTTATAAGCCACTTTTGCCTCCTCCTGTTGCCCATTTGCCCGCGATTTTCCCCTGTACAAAGTGACAAGGAAGGGCCAATGATTTTGATGAGAACTCACAATCTGACCGTGTACCTACACTAGTCTGGACCTTCTTGTGGTTAACAACCATATATTTAAGTTGTTGAAGGAGGCTTGGTTTGCTTTTCTTTTCTTCTTTCCTTTCTGTACTTTTCCTTTAAAGAAAGAAAAGCAAACAGAGCCTTGCCTACAGACTGAACATCCAAGAGCATGAAAATAAGGCACATAACCGTAAGTATTATGGATATTCACCCACTCCTCAATAAACAGAACACAGAATCACAGAATCACAGAATCACAGAATAGTAGGGGTTGGAAGGGACCTCTGTGGGTCATCTAGTCCAACCCCCCTGCCGAAGCAGGGTCACCTACAGCAGGCCGCACAGGACCCCGTCCAGGCG
>Ga0065711_1003910_pt1 | contig 42021 bp, 19 predicted proteins | sample Hoacrofraction12_FD_59098 | JGI IMG/M metagenome (GOLD analysis project Ga0065711, IMG submission 59098) | Hoatzin crop microbial communities from Cojedes, Venezuela - Epithelial fraction 12 v2 (version 2) | ecosystem: Host-associated > Birds > Digestive system > Esophagus > Crop | place...
GAGGAGAGGCTGAGGGAGCTGGGCTTGTTTAGCCTGAAGAAGAGAAGGCTGAGAGGGGACCTTATAAATGTTTATAAATATCTCAAGGGTGGGTGTCAGGAGGATGGGGCCAGACTCTTCTCAGTGGTGCCCAGCGACAGGACAAGGGGCAACAGGCACAAACTGAAGCATAGGAAGGTCCATCTGAACATGGGGAAGAACTTCTTCCTTCTGAGAGTGACAGAGCACTGGAACAGGCTGCTCAGGGAGGTTGTGGAGTCTCCTTCTCTGGAAATATTCAAACCCCGCCTGGACAAGGTCCTGTGCAGCCTGCTGTAGGTGACCCTGCTTCGGCAGGGCGGTTGGACTAGATGATCCCCAGAGGTCCCATCCAACCCGTACCATTCTGTGTGATACTGTGATCTCTCAAGGGAAAGAGCCAGAGCCCAGGCAGGCATTAGGGGACTCACCATCCTACCCTCCTGATGGTAGGAAGGAACGAGAGATTCATGGAGACTCAGTGAATGCAGCTTTGCAGTCTGATGATGCTTCCTCCGGGACAAGAAGTTTTGGCATTTGGTCCTACGCCAGGAGATCTCTACGCACTTTGCATTTAACAAACTGGATGAAACACAAAGCAATTCTGGGAGCTGCACGTACAGCCCAAGAACTCTCAATTTCAGGGGAGGGTCAGACTGCCCAGACCTTCAGCAGATGCCAGCATACCTTGAAAACTACAAATAAACAAATGTAAAACATGATATCTGAAACTCATTTCCTCTCCTACAGCGTGTCAGGGCCTACTTTAGCATTTGGTTTCTCTTGGAAGAAGGATACATCACCAGCATTAATGCTGGGAAAGAGATGTTGCTCCTTGTCTTATTGCAAGCATTTGTGAGATGAGAAGCAAGGAAGCTTCAAATCATGTATTCACAAGTACAGAGCTAAGACATATATTTTCCATATAATTTACAAGTCTGCGCTTCTGATTTGTTCTTTCAAACCATCTTTCCTAAATCAGCAAAACTATTTACCAAAGAATGAACTACTTGCAAGCAGGTGTTTTTAATCAGATGTGTCAACAATATTGTCTTGTACGTCCTGACAAATGTTATAGAGAGAAAAAATATGAATATCTGATCATCAGCAAAAAACATTTGGGGCTATTTCTTCTCCATTTAAATTTCACAACTCCATTTCTCTCTAACACCCTTCAGTTTTATTAAAAGTTTACTTTGGTCAGTTTGAAAAATCAGTAATAATAATAAACTCCACAAAAGGAAAATGACAAACTCCTTTACCTGTACAAACTCCCTCGTATTTCCTTGAATAAGGAAACTTTCAATTAACTTATTGTCCAGATATTTAGGAATAGTCTAACAATAGTCATCTCTGTTAATGCTCAAAGAGCTTCAGAACAAATCACTGTGATGCAGTAGGGAGTATTACAGCTCTGTTAGCATCATCCAGCAGCAGTTCTGTCCTCCCATATAACATGATGGTATTGGGAGGCAGCTATTTGTTGGGCAGCCTTCTTCCTGCACCTCCACTCAAACAATGGCTGTGCCCAGTAATAATGTGTTATTTTTCACTTTGTATTAAGTTTAGACTACTACAGGTTTCCTGTGAACATTAAAAATAGGCAGCAAGCAATCTCTAAACTACTAATATGAAAATGGAGGTGAAATGCTTAAAATATTACCTACTGATAAGTTTGATAAGGTGATAGTCATTCAGTTTTGTATCTACACATAAGACAACTTTCCATACTCCATTACTTTTTGAAACATCCAGGCAAATTCCATGTTAGGCTTGCTGAACTCATCCCAGTAGCAAAATCTGCTTGACTCATAGCCTACTGATCTCGAACTAAATTGCCACTAACCGCTGCTAAATTCAAAAGACATTTGCTGCTTTAATCCATCCTCGCTTTTGTCAGAATTTAGAATTTCGGTTACTCACCCACTTTTTCAGTAGAAGTTCTGGAGAGTTCGATATCTCAAAGTAATCAAGACAACATACAGTGGGTGTGAGAACATCAGTGTTTTAGTTCAGATCGGGAGTAGTTCTCAATGCAAATTAGCCCGATGACCCACGCTTACCCTGCTTTGGATCATGTTGCAGAACAGTCTCAGGACATGGGAATCAGGTTCCTGTCTGATCCAAGAAAGACAGAAGCCAGGCTCTAGAAACGCACCCAGCACACTCCAGTCACAAATGGGCATTCAGTGCACAGCACTGGACTAGAATCAATCAAAGTCAAATACATGCAGTGAGAGTATCAATGCCTCATCATGAACTAGAAATCCACTTGAACTGGTACACACTCTAATGACAGACAGATTAAATACTGAAGAATCTTTCATTCACATAAAGAGATTTTGACCTTAATGACAATTTCTGCAATTGCACTCCCTCAAAACTGTAAGCTCAGTATTTAGTTTCAATACTGGGCCATAGCTTAACACGTGAATGAAAACCTGATACTTAAATTCAGGCTCAAAACCCCCTATTTAGTTGCCCCAGTAAAGAAGAGTTATGTTAAGAATTGCTTAGCACCCGCCAGCTCCTCTCAGCTGAAAGCCATGAGAATACTGTACAGTGGGGCACATTTGAAAAATCATTCTGCCAACTTGGAGGAAAAAAATACATATATCAGAATCAAATTTAAAACTTTGATTTTGAAGAAACCTCAGTCTGATATTCCAGCACTGTCTCTAGTCTGTTATGTATCTTCTTGAACACATCATCATTTCTCTGACTATCAGTAATTTACAAGGTTAATCCCCAAAAAACACATTAACCCATCTCTTTCATCTTCAGAGATATACATCTGCACCCACAGACTGTCACATTCACCATTAAAGGCAGTAACATCTGACTGAAATGCAGCATTTCTTCAAAGAATAAAGTTTATATGACCCAATACAATGAAACCTGTCAGCACCAGCTCAACTTACCAAATCAAGAACCAGATCAGGAGTGAGACACAACTACTACAGTCAAGGAAAAAGGCAAGACATCAGAAGAAGGCAACCCCTGAGGAAATCTGGCAATGGCACTGGGAGTAAGAACACCAGCCTTCTTCAAGGCCCACAGGGAACACACTGTGCAAACTAATGAAGAATTCTAAACTATATTAACCTAATAAAAAAACCTGCAACAAACTGTCTTAGAGCCAAACTGAAAATACCTTCTTCTAGAACACCACCTCCAAATACCTTTTTGAGGTTGTTATTGTTAAGAACTATGTAATGAACACTACATTTCTTGTGTTTAATAGTTTCATTTAGGTCTCTCACCTAAGACTTACTACAGTCCCCTTTCAATGTGCCAGTCCCCTCAGAACTGACCAGATTACCTTGCTACAAGTATGGAATGATTTTCTTTCTGTCATATTTTGTAGTATCAATGATTTGACTTGGTCTCTCTGAAGCCTGTCACATACGCAATATGCCAAAGGTCACTATTTAGAACAGAATTCTACTCAGTTCTTTTGTGCATCTTGGAAAACACAATGCTTGCACCAGACTTCAGCAGGGTTCCAGAGGATTGTAAGAGCTCATTATCTCCTGCAAACTTGGTTGCAGCAGAACCAAAGAGTACATCCAAGAGCTTAACGATCTCATGCCAGTAAGTTTCGCAATACAGCTGTACTGATCATTTGTGTTCTGTTGTGACTTCTCCTTTGAGACTTAATTCAGGACATACATAGAATGCACATTCAGGATGGCACAGACTCCCAGAAAAGGATGGTCAGATTTTTCCTTACTACCCATCCTATATGCCATAGTATAAGAAACAGAAGCTGGCCAAGAACAAGAACAGTGGTTAATTTCCAACAGCCTATTTTTCTAGACAGCAGCTAGCTTTTCAAAAAGATGCTTCTTTACTGCATACACATGATCTAGTGCTGGGTGACAGCACAATATCAACGATGTACCTACCAAAACACAGCCGAATGCAATTAGAGCATTTGGCTAGAGGTACTCAAGCCAGTTTCCAACAGGCAATGTGACAGCTACTTCCTCTCCCTAACGTGAAAAATGTGGTAGATTTCACAGATTCCAAAGCTTTGTTCTCTATTTCTTCTGCACTAGATTCCTATGAAACAAATTAATGCCACTAATTCTGTTAAGTTAAAGAGAAAAAAATTGCAGATGAGAAAAACCCCAAGAGTTCATTAAAAATTATATCAGATAACATAAAACATGCGTATCTTCCATAAGTACTAATTCTTCATGCCTAGAAAATTAAAGCACACAGCAAAACTCCAGTGACTCGCACCACCTTCAATACATCTTCTACTGCACTGCGACGCCAGGAGTTCACACCACTGAGCTTTCATCACCTGATATTAACCATCTTTTCCCTTTATAACTAACAGAAAGAGAAAGGTACCCCTCCACCGTGAGTTAGACCTTAGATGGGCTGAACTATCTTTAGGTGACGCTTACCTGTACTTACTACATTACTTAGGTACTATGAATCTGGGCCGCAGAAACCAAGGCTCAAATTGTTGTTTAACAAAGTCATATGCATTCAAAAGAAGATAAAACTCTATTGCTCTCCATACATTTTCATCCTTCTAATAGGACACCTGCTATTGTTCATACTATGGTCTCACAAGTAAAGAGAATAAGAAAAAAAATTGTGTGTCGGTTTCCTACTTAGCTAAAGTTACGTGTATCAGACATGAAAGAAAGAATTTCACAAGAAATTGTTTAAACTAGGACTGATTGTGAAGGACAAAACATTTTAACAGCTAGTGCCTCATGCTCAGTATTAACAGAAGAGACTTGCCCACGCAGCTTTCTGCTGCCTACAGTTGAAGTAGAGAAGCCAGGCTGTGGAGGTAGGATGGACCCAAGCAGCGGCAGTGACATGACTGCACACAAAGTTTCACACAAAGTGGGGCATCTTCTTAGATTTCCTTCTGCTTATTTTGGGAGGAGCACGATCAATCTAGCATGGGAACATAAAAATGGCCATACTGGGTGGCCTACTTATCCATCTAGTTCAATATTCAACTATCATCAGTGGATAGTTAAATAAGGTATAAGAACAGTACAAGAATCTAGTCACACTTCTACAATGCACTTAACTGAAGTTCCTTCTCCTTCCTTGCCTTTCACCAAGACAATTAGCAGTAATCAAAGCAGTTCAGGAATTCATAAAGCAAAGAAATAAATTTCCTAAATAGAAAACATTTTTCACATGCACACACAATATATATAAATAACATGACTTTTATATAACGTGCCATATAGGTACATTTTTATATGCTATAGAAAACACATTTCCTTTAAACATTATTTCTTACACATCCAATTATTACTTAATGAATATGACTACACATATTGTTTAAAAAGATGGCATTGTTCCTCTTTTTTTAGTAAGCTAATACGTAAAACTGTATTTTTCTATGAATGTTCCTCTTGTATAAACAACTGTCAGCAAACAATTTGTTTGTGGTCAAGAGGATGTTCAAAAAGCACACCAAGGCTGTTTTTTCTGATACAGCAAAAATAGACACATTTTGAACAGAAAATCTAAAATAAAACTGTTGCACCAACAGTTCCCTCCAGCTGAGGGAATCCACATACGATGACACCCATGTTCCCTCAAAGTCCAGTATCTCCTCACCTGTACCCAACATAATTTCTCTAAAATGGAAATGACTGCAGACCCTTCTGGGCCTTCCTGCGTGAGACAAGCTGGCCCCATCCCTGAAGAGTTGTGTTCCACCCTTTCAGGGCTGTGAACACAATAATTTCTCACAGCAGTGCAACTTTTTTAAACTGTGAAACAGCAACATGCTATCAGCTCTCACTACCCTTCCTTCTGGGAAGACACATACGAATGACTGAAAGCTGAGGAAGTTGGAGAGAGCTGCGGAATGGTGCTGCAATGTCCAATGTAAGGAGACTGAAGCTTAAATGGCCATAAGACTACCGGGATTCTGGAAATCGCTGGAACAGAGATTCACTGTATTCACTCAGAAGGGTTCACTTAAAATACGTGTTAAGACTTCGGAAAAGGAAGCCTGTAGTACAGGCAGACATACAATGTCCAAGATCAAAGAGTGGAAAAATCACAGCTAATAGAGGAATATGGTGGACTTCATGTTAGTAAACATCTTAAAATGATTGTGATTTGCCTGAGGATCTGAGTAACAAGAAAAAAGGATTTACTGCAGGTGTGGGGGGGGGAAATGTAGGATTTAGAAGAGAAATGCTCCCATCAGTTCAAGGAAACGAACAGAGAAAAGCTGCTGGTTTATGGTGTCTCCCTCGTCGAAGGACATTAAGGGCTGGGAGCAGCCAGATGAGGACCTGCTTTAAATCTCAATGTCTGGTAGAAAAATGGGCAGGAGGGCCTGGAGAAAATTGTTACGGTGTGACCGAGGTGTATCAGATCACCGCCCACGGCAGAGAGAGAGGCCTCACAAATGCATACCACAACACTGGGGTAAAGACAGAAGCTTAAAGCCTAGGCAGGACACAATTCAACAAATATCCCAGATTTTTGGAGGGGCTTTTTCAATCTGGAATTTAATAGGCAAATAAATTATTGGTATCATCGCGCTACTGACTGCAACAAGACTAATTTTACTAAGCACCACAGAGAGACAGGATGAAGACTGTCATCATCTCCTTTCTAAGTCAACGGGTAAACATCCCTGGTTTCAAAAAGACCAGGTCCTGTGCCGTTCTTTCCTGCCCAGTCTTTCTCACACTATGGGCTTTGAAGATACACGTTAAAGGGAAGCCACAGCCAAAACAAACTCCAAGCACCACATCTAATTACAGGGACAAGCAAACCACTAAAGAATGGTCTGTGAAAGATATTAAAGAATCGTCCATAATCACAAAAGGAAAAGTCATCTGAGCGGTCTCAGCACAGATTCAGCGAAAAAGATCCAGGCCTTTGAATACTTAATATGAGCCAACAAAAATAATATTATTTATTCAGGGCACCATCTATCTCAAGCATCCCATCTGAAATACGAGGACATACCCATGTAGTTTTTCCTTTAAGATTCACACCACCACCAGTTATGAGGACAAAAATATACAACATCTAAGGCAGAACAAAGAGCGCTACCTGAAATGCAGGTAGCAGATCACTGATTTTCAGTCGCGCAAATCTCAGACATGAGATTCAACTGTAAGACAGGGAACAGCAGCACAATTACCAATGTTTCTTCTCAAATACTTCTCCCATTAGAATCAGAGAAATCTACTTTGTCACAGAGCAACAAATGGGCCTGTGGTCTTACACCTAAAGAAATGAAAAATGTTCTTTTTTTTTAATTATCACTTGGTAAAGCATGTACCAGGAAACGTCTTCTCAAGAAAGTGAAAAAAAAAGCTCTCCAAGACTTCAGAGAGAAAGGCAGGACTCATTTTTCTTGTGAAAATGTTTCTTCAATATTTTCACTTACACACACACACACTCTAAAACTATGCAGGAGTGACCTGCCTCTCTAAAAGCTGAAAAGGAAGAAGCCTTAGCTCAATCCTCTATGTTTACACTTTTATCCTTAAACAAGACTGAATTGAGCATAACTGCACTGAAGGTCAGCTTCTATAGCGGCATATCAAATGTCAAGCCAACAGCTCTTTTATTTAAAATATGTTAGATAAAAAGCTAATATGCTCTCTGTAAGCGTTCCCCTGAGGTTAGAACCTCCAATAAATTAACTGTTACCATATGTTTGGCTCCTTTTGGCAAAATTCAGTAACAAAACACTGCAAAACCTCTTTTGGCAGGTAACACTATTTGGTAGCTTACAGTACAACTTGGGAGAAAAGGAACCTGGACAGAAAGCTTGGAAATTAATAGAAGAAACTGCATTTCTCTCCTTGCATAGTTAGCTATACGCCACTGAAAGAAAAATTCTAACAAAGTCAACTCTACCGGTCTGATCTATCATAAGCAGTTGACTCCTCAAGAAGAGCTGTATCAAATGCAAAACCAAACACTCCAGCTAGTACAGTAATGCGAATATTCTGCATCCGGGTTTTTTTTTTTAAGCAATGCTACATATGTATGATCTATATTGCAGATGAGAAGCTTTGTAAAATTAGTATTCTGAAGTGTTAAAATGCATATTATTAGTGCTTTCATTATAGTGTATTTCTTTAATTATAAATGAGCAAAGTCTGGGCTTATTTGTAATGCTGCATTCTTAAGTTTCATTTATGTTAAAACTAAATTTTTTTTTCCACCACACCTTTTATACCTATATAATTGAGCACAGAACATGACAGCCTTTAACACCACACCTCTAATAATAGTTACAGACAAAGGATATGAAATTTGGGGTACATTAAGGACCTCTATTACAGACTTTTTAAAAATTTCAGCTAAACAGGTGGGTGCAAACCTAGCTGGTCCTATTCCTTTACTAAGACAAGCAGGACTTGCTCTGCTCTGTCAGGTCACAGTTATATGACATCAATGCTTTCTTAGATATGAAAATGTTCACTTCACTTTATGTTTGTAATCATCTATGATAACATACTCTAAATTCATTATTATTCTCATTTCCAATAAAATGAATATAGCCTGTTGTTCATGCCATGATGGTTTGCATGTACAGGAAAACCAGACACTTAAAAATTCCATGTTTCTTTAATCAATTGCATCATCCCATTAAATTCTAATTTTTATGCATATAAATCACTTGCTATTCAGCTTATAGTTCCACACACACATCTGGCAAGCAGTCTGAAGCAGGTTGACAGGTATAGGCCAGACATTTCACTACTTAAAGTCATGTTATTGCATGGTTAATCCTATATTTGCATTAATTTGATTACAAGCACTTGCAGGTAAAAGTAATCCTAAAGTGTAGGTCTAAAGATTATGATAACAGCTTCTGGAAGGTTTTTCCAGGAGAAAAATATTTTTGCTCTTCTATGGATGCTTGCCTCATTCAGCCATTTGGGATTTTATTAATAATCTTCTCATTACAGTATTCATCTTCTGATTTCTTATTTTTTATTTTAAGTAAGGCAATTTCTGTGAAGACTTAACACTGAAATCAGAGACTTCATTACCCTGCAAAATATATCCCCAGTTCAAAGTATTTAAGAGGGTTAAACAAAATGCAAACATTTAATGCAACATTAAGCATGTGAAATAAAAACTTGATTGCCTAGAGAAAGCATGCTATGCTGTTACCCTGGTGACAGGTTAAAAAAGGATTGTGAGCTGAATGGCTGTATGATATGAAATTAAAATGTTTCACATTGAACAATCCAAAATGAATTGGGAAAGGTTAGAGCAGAGGAGAGAGAAATCAATTCTCCAATGGCAATGGTGAATGGAAGTGAAGTCTGAATAGGATTTGCCAGTGGGGTGCAACAGCTGCCAAATATCCTGCAGCCAAAGAATTACAATAATACTGATGAAGTGTGCAAGAGCTTTTGGAATCATTGCAGGGAACAGAGAAATACTCCTACAATAATGGGGCCATTCTGTGTCCCATCCCACTTTCGCAGTTGAATCAAAGGAAAAAGAAACGGTTGAAAATTGTAATACTCAATAACAAAGGTATAAATGAATTATCTATCCCTTCAATCAATATCTTATATTTAACTACAGCCTTTGTGAACCATGCATGAAGCAAGCATACTAACGAATGGACAAATCACGACACATACACGTAAAAGTATGCAGACAATATTGAATGAGAGACTTTTTCTTCCCGTATTACTTTGTTGATAACATTTCTACAGCAACAGCATCCAGAATAAGCTGTACACTACCCAAACAAACAGCAGGACACAGCCAGCGCCCCAAGGAACTTCCCAAGGTAATGTTCTTCTGATGTTCGTGCTTGTCCTTTATATGTTAATAATCTTAGGAAAGAAACATCAATAGATCTTCTCATGTGAACACAGTCACACATGCATGTACTGAGCTCAGAAACCCTCAAACTTTGCCCTTCCATAATATCCTCCAATACTTCCTTTCTGCTCTTCAAAACTCCAGATAAAACAAACAGATGTTGGAGAGCAAAAACGATGCTAAAAATAGCTGTAAAATGACCAGGGAGCACACATTGATTAGCACGCACCTTGCTAGTTCTCTGGTTTCATGCATACGCTTTTTACACACAGACAAACATTAAAGATCAGGTTTAGGAGGTGTAAACCCGCATGAGAGGAAAGAACTGCTGGGCTTATAAAAGAAATCAAAGTAAAGAGAAAGAGGTCTTGCGGTAAAGAGAGGATCTTGCAGAGGAAGAGGTCACAAGCAAAGCATAGAAGAGAAAAGGGCCAGATTCACGACTGAAAAGGGCCAGGAACATGGCAGCACAACAGAAAACACGTGCACACTACATAAATTCAAGTTTCAACATTGCGTGAACAATACCCACAGAAGCTATAAAGCTCCTACAGCAGCTGCTTTTCTCAGCAGACATGGTGAAAATAAAAAATTCATCTAGGGACTTTGCCAGGTCCATTTGCTTTGGTGAACGGCTTTCCCACCAGCAATCACCTCTGCAAGCTGCGTGCCACTGCTCTGGGGATCTTCCCAAGAGACGCTCGGGGAGGTTCCAACTTTTCATAATGATTATCTTCATAATGATTTCATGATGATTATCAACTCTAAAGATTGAGCAAGCGTGGATTCCTGAGTGCCCAGGACACCTTTATCCCTACAAATGACTTGGGGATGACAGGCTCTGAAAGTTTCCCATAACAGACCATTCTGTTTCTGGAATTCATGTTCACGAATCATACAGAATGACTGCTCTGCTTTCAAATGACTATATAAATACCATATATTACCTATTTTATCAATTCTGATTCCATTCATATAATCCAATCAAAGAAAAATTCACACATGCATTCTGTAGAAAGTCATAAATGCTACCTTGAAATGTCCCATTTCAGCTTTTGTATTTTACATAAAAGTTCATTTCCACTGGCCAGAAATACCTGTTTCATGTATTTGCATCTACTTGTTTGTCTTTAGCACATATAATCCTTTTTCTGTAATAAGCAACTGAACAATGTAGAAGGGTAAATAATACCAGATTTTCAAGACAGGTAGAATATTTCATAGGGCAGCTGGTTTAGCAGTGATGAAGCAAGATTACAAAAAAAAAAGTAATTATTTATGAGAGGTCAAAAGAACAACATTAAGTAACACCTAAGGAGACAAGAGAGGGTTGTCACAATCAGAAGAGCCCATTATAGACAGAGATACCACACAAAAAAAGGGAGAACAGTCTTGTACCTTGCCAGCCTACAGGGAAAGAAAAAAACACACAGTGAAATAACGGTCTGAAGCTGCAGCAGTTACATAAACATATGGAGGACTTTTAAAGGCATAACAGTAAATCACGAAAAGAATGCTTGACTTGTTGACCAGGGGACCAGAACAGTAAGGATCAGGCAGTGTTGTTTGCACGAGCTAAGGATGACTGCGTAACTCCAAAGCGAGGAAATGAAGAAAGCCACAAGTGGGCCGGACTTAGTCATCCTTACCAAACGAAAACAAAGTGTTTTATCTTTATATCACACTAGAGTGTATTTGTAGGGTAATGCAAAGTATAAATATTTAGCTGCATTTGCAATAACCGTTCACGTTATTACTGCGGCTCTGGGGAGGGAGGAGAATAAAAATCACGTAATGCAATTGATACCATTCAGCGGTGTCTGTGACTGCTGCAAGAAAAAACTCTCCCTCTTTCGCCAGGTTGGATGACTCCAGTGAATTTTCCTGACATCATCTTCCTCCTTCTTAAAATTAATGTAACATAACCTTATTTTGTGCTGCTCCAGCAGCGCAGGAGTGCCAGAAAGCTCTCCTGTTGGGCAGCTGACCATCCTTCCATATGGGGAAGCCCTAGGCTGGCAAAGAGCTGGCTCCATCCCAGATTCCAGCAGGGTAAGAGGTGTAGTCTATGTGAAAGCAAGCATGCCTGAGAGGTGTGGGGCTCCGCTGCGCTCTGAGCAGTTCCCTCGCTGTCCTAATCATGCAACGGCAAGGCAAAGCAAGCATCCGACCCGTCATTGCTAAGCCTGCCTGAGGATTTACGTCAATATATTGGTACCAAATCAACCTAGACATGAACCTACAACTATTCACTAAATAAAAAGCTAAATATACCCATTTCTGTTCTTGCACTTCACCAGTCACGTTAGGTCCACTGCACTGGACCCCTCAATTTTCAGAATTTTGAAGCATATGAAAGTTCAGCCCAGCTATTTCAGAACTTCACAAAAACTTACTTGTATTTTATATGTAATTTCTTAGTATGCACTTACCCTTCCTGTGAAGGTATTAATTTATGGATAGAAAGCATCATCCATCTTAGGTCTCAAAATACTTTCTACATGTCGATAAATATTTACAAAACCTCAATAATGTAGTAAAGTATTAAGGCCATTTTGTCTCTTTGTAAACTGAGACCCAATCCAACTGACTTCTCTAAGGTCCCACAAGAACAGTTAGGAGTTTAACTGAAGACTCCCTAATCCCAGTCTTTTATATTAAACACACGAGCAAGAAAAAACTTCAGGTTTTTTGCTAGCAATATAAAATATTTTCCAATGTGTTACCATCTTTTCACATGTAGTATCAGGTAATAGGGGCATGCAGCCTCACTGGTTTTTTCCAAGTCATAAATGATGAAAGGGTAAAACCCATAGAAAAATTAGGAAAATACACTTAGCAGCCAACACAAGCAACGCATAGGAAGTGCTGTAGGCAATTGGGTTTAGAAGTATAAACATCACATTAGTAGACCCATGAGATAGCATGATGTAGCCACACCTGGAGAGTCACTCTCCTATTCCCCTCCCAACCCACTAATGAAAACAAGTCTGAAGCCAAAATGTGAAGATTCAACTGTACAACATCATTTTTGGTCTCAAAGGCTAACTACATCAAACAGACGTAAAATAAGCTGGATCCACTTCAGCCAAAATATGTTTCCACTTGAAACAAGACCGAGTTCTGTCTAGAAGACCTTGGGATTTTACTAGATGCTGTAAATCTGTTCAGCAGCTGTGGGTGGCACCAGTTTCACAATAAACTGGACTATGGAATAAGTAGGAAAAGTCCTAGGTAAAGTAACTTAAAGCTGAACAATGAAACAATCATCAATCATTCATGGCTCCTTCCTGCAGGAAACATGTGCCCCTATTATCTGGATATCACAGTGAAATACCCACATTAGTATATGGCGCACAAAATACCGAGCATTTTCTTTAGCTAATCATCTTTCACTCCTCCTTCCCCCCCCTCAAAAAAAAAAACCCAAACCACCCCACAACAACCTTTTTCCCAAGAAAACTGATTAAATAACAAGCAGTTGAACTAAAAAAAAGAACAAACAAAAAAAACACAGATAATGCTCTAAACATTTACATTTGTTATGCAATTAAATATCTGTATTCCTGTAACTCTGCGCATGCACAGGTCTCCAGCAGCTGCTCTAGCTAACGGTTGGCAAATTAACCCTAGGTGACTGTTGGTAAGGCCAAGGGCACATAGCAGGGCACACAGTGGAAACTCACCTGTGGGTGCTCCACCCAAACCATAATGCAATTTATTCTAACACAGGAAACCCAAACCAGCCTTCAGCTTGTGGCCTGTATTAACCTCAGTGCCATGCAAACTACTGCAACAAAGACTCCCACTACAGGGGTCGTATCTAATTGAAGAGAAGAAAGTTGGGTGTTTGATCCTAATGAGGCAATAGCTCACAGATCATCAGCACACATTCCAGCAAGAACCTTACAGTTGATGATTCAGTCACCCGAGGGACAGCAAAATACCTATTTTTCCAGTCACACCCCTGCAAATATCATTGACTGTGGAGAAGAACCCCTCTCATAATGCTGCTACTAGCCTGATCTGTAGCACAGAGCCAAGGTCCACCTCTGACTCCCTTTTATGAGTCATCCTCTGCTCACCTTTTCCTCCTTGCTACACATTCCCACTCTTGTAGTTCTTCCAGAATAATTTCACTTGTCATGAGCACTTAACCTGGTTCTGTCAGAATGATCTAACCTAAAGTATTACTAAATTGTTTCTATGCTAATACGGGTCCATTTTAGAGTAGAGTACCAGAGTACTCTTTCTACCAGGGCAGAAAGTAATTATACACAAAATCACGCCTGCATACCTGGGGGAGGAGTAGGAAAAAGTCAGAGACCAAGAGAGGAGCAGGCTGGGACAATGATTCCTTAATCTGGCTCAGCTGCATTTCATCTGATTACAGTCTCAGAAGCCCTGCTAGTGAAAGGTGGAGCTTCTGTGAAGACTTCCAAGCATGGCTCTTTCTATCTGACTACAATAACAATCCTGAGCTCAGGCTGAATAAATCATGGCAGAAAAAAGGGAACCCAGAATACCCCTGCAGTTGTGAAAAGAATGCATATTATAAATATGCCTCCCAAAAGGGAAAAGAAAACAAACCAAAACCAAAGATAAGCATATAACTCAAGTTCAGCAGAAAACCGTCTATTTGGCAGCTGTGACAAGTTCAGAAGAAATAACGCATGATTTCAAAACGCTACTACTTTTCAGTGCAATTCCTTATGCAAAAAATCCTCAGTTGCTTTCAGTGCATGTAAAAAGAAAAAAATGCTGTCAAAATAAATAGTGCCAGAGAGCTGAAATTTTGAAGATGATGATCAACATGTTGACGTACTTTTCCAAACCATTAGGAGACTGTTATGGATCAACTTTGGACCATGCAGTCTGTCTAATCCGCTTACATCCTCCAACACGGATTTAAAATCCACACAGAATCCAAACGCTCAGTTCTGCCACAATGAACTGCATCCAAGATTACAACTGGCCTTTTTGATTTGTTGCCAGTAGCACAGGTTCATACTCTACACTTTTTGTTTACCAATATTTTTCAATCAGATTGCAGTCATATCAATAAAGATGTGCTTTCTATCGCCACAATCCTGCTCCCTAAAAAGTACCCGTGAGATGGAACACCTTCAGAAACAAGTCAGATGCAGTTTGGGTAAGTTAAGGACATGCCGTAAAGGATCCTTGATGGGACTGCAGTAAATTGTACGCTCCACAGTCCTCAGTCCCCTCTAGAGGGAGTCCACTGGCTGCTCTAAGGAATGGAGAATACTGTCCAGGACACTATGCAGTCCTTTGACCTCACGTTGCTTCTTTGACTTTTCTTCTGAAGGAGCTGCACGATTTTGGGGAAAGGCTATCATTATCAGGTTTAGTTTTCTTCAGAAGTTACTTAGCAGTAAGCTTTTTTGCACTACCTTGTCCTTACTTGGCCTCAAACAGGCAGGTTTACTATCATTAAAACAAGTAGATCTAACAATATATGTGCATTAAAACCATGACCTATTCAGTAAGAACCACACTCAGCCACCACTTGGAGAAAATGTTTAGGCTCAAGTTCTGCAGGATTCATTCCAGATCTGCATATGCCTCAACAGACAGAAAAGACCATCCTCTGAAAGCTGAGCTGAACATAAGTACACCCCATCATGGCATGAGAAAGTGGTCTTTCCGTGTACTGAAAAGATTTGTTAGCTTCACCATTTAAAATCTGAAAAAAATCAGACCTTAATCTAGTCTTACAAACTTCAGGTGGTCAGACTCTGCTGCCTTCTCTGCCCATGGTGGAGGAATACATGAGAAGGAGTTGGGCTAAGACTCAAAAAATAAGCTACTTTTTTTCAAAGCAAGGGTGAATTTCTTTGCCTGATGCCGCACAAAAAGAGATGGATGACCATGCCTGACTGCTCAATGTAACACTTTGTTTACGTATTTCACATGTCAGTTAATGCAGTTTTATATGTGTTTTCTATTAAGATACATAGACACCTAGTACTGAAAGAAAATACTTGCAGTAGAAAGAAAACATTAAAAGAGTCTTCAAAAATTTGACTCCTTTTCTTTTCTTTTTAGCAAGTAAGAACATTTTACAGGCCGGAGAAAAACATTTCATATCAGACCAGGGAATGCAATAGCAGTTTGAGAATCACTACTTAATCAACAATTCCTATCCTTGCTCCAAGTATAAAGTAATCCATTACTTCTCTGTAGCAGTACCAGACTACTTCCTATGCTGGCCAGTAAAAAATTCAGTCAAGGCTCCTCCTCGTTTTCCCTCATTCATCTTTTATTTAGGGAACAGTGGCCTCCAAGTGTCTGTTCTTCTCCTTATGCCATTTGCTATGGAGGATATAATTCATGGAAGGAAATAAAAAGGTGCTTTACTTTCCCCTGTAGGTGCATAAGGCAAGCAATGACCTAGCCCTACATATGCTATATATTATAAAGCCGTTANGCTTGCCCAAGTGTCTTTTTTTTTTTCTTAACACCATATGGTACTATTTATCTTTGTGGGTACAAATAAAAATGAAGACTTCTTGAAACCACATTTGATTTATTCCTGACCACTGTAAAATCAGTAACAGAATACACTGTCAAACCACTGGCATGGAATGTGAATAATGTCTATCCTGCATTCTGACTTCCCTCTCACACAAACACGCACACATCTACACTAAAGCATGTGAGGCAAGGAACAGGAGTCATGCTGAAGTTAGGATCCCCTGTATGCAACCGCTGCAAACACCAACTGCCCAAGCAAGTTTCACAAATTCAGTTGTTCTAACAGAAGGTCTCAAGGCATTGACAGTGATGGGCCAGAGGACAACAAAAGCTAGAAACATTGGAGGAAAAAAACATACTGTTCCAAAAAGCCAAAGTTAATTAGTATTTTGACACAAGCTACTGCAATGGCTGGCCAATTAACAGTGCTACCTAGGTTACTAGCAGCTACTATCCAAAAGAATGAGGTAGTGGGGGAAAAAAAGCACCAAAAATCATACTTAAAGCAAAGCGCTGACCCTTCCAGTATTTACCAGTCAGAAAGTGTTTCCAGAATTAGACCCTAAACTATTAAGGTTCTTCATCCAGGTAGCAAATTACTCATGAATCCACAATATTTTAAAGCTCTGTAGCTGAATATTCATATTATCCCAAAGTGCTTAGATCGCTTCAAACGGGCACATGGGAAATTTGTGATGCTCAATTTGTGGTTAGTTACTAATGCAGCAACATTTTGCATTAATGAAACTCCTGATGTGCATTAATTACTGTACTGGCTTGTAACACATTTTTGTGCCTATTAGTTTCCTAATATGTAGAATAAAAATAATCACATATGACTTGTGTGAGTAGGGAAATGTAAGCCACAGCTCATTTGAATTTAGAAAAAACAGACTATATTAAGAAACCATGCAGTTTCTCACCAGTGTCTCTCGTGCGTGAGAAGATGCCTTTAACAAAACGCATCAGCACAGCTGAGTTCCTAGAAACAAACTTACCTTGGAGTCCCTAGAAATCGCTGTGATCTCAGTTGTTCAGCCACATATAAAGACGCTGCTGTTGCCAGTAGTTCTCTTCTTTCAAGATCTGTCAACTTGTGCCCTAGTTTTCAGAAAGCAGTTAACAAAAAAAAAAAAAAATTAGATATCACAGACCAACACAGACACAAAAAGTAACAACTACCAGTGAAGACACTGTTCAGTCCTTACAGACGAAACCTACTTTTTTTTCCCCTAAATGAAGCTGAGGCTCAGCATAGCAGTAGCTGTGAGCTTCAGAGTTTAAACTGCATGTTTTCATACAGATCAGCCCTACTGCTAACACTGGTATCTCTGTTAAAAACAATTTGACAACTGAAGAAAAAAACAAACTGAATGATGCTGCAGCATCTTGTTTTCATTACCAAAATGTCACTGGTTGACATATTGTGCCTCATGCTGGTAAGGAATCCATCTGTACTTTAGAACGTATTCAAAATATACAGCATTCTTTCTCAGTACTTTACCTTTCAAAGGCTACAGATCTTCCAAGCAAAAGGGGTAACACAACAATATAAACCCAGGAAATAAATGGGGACAAAACTGCTTGTCAGCCCTGGGTCATTTAGTGCCATTTGTGTAACCATTAATTTGTGACTAATGGAGTCAGAGTCATGTTTGGCACTTCACAAGCAGAAAACGGCTCAAAGTAGTCTACCATCTGAAGGCAGGCAAGCTAGTAAAGGTTTGGACAAAAAGGTGCAAACCAGGGTGATTGGAAGTGGTTTTTCTCCCAGCCTGGTCTTGTTCCAGAAAGTGAAGGTTAATTAGGAATTCAGGTGTCCATTCAGCAGGCTAAAGGACAGAGCACAGCGACAAACTTTGTCCTCCTCCCCTTTAGGTCAGAAACTGCATAACCCAGATCCGGTATAAGCTGGCAATTAGGTGGCCAAGACTGGCATCACCAGAGAAGTAGAAGAGTCAAAACTGATGCGAGAGGTAGCAAAAGGACAAGTAAAGTGGTCAGTCCACAAGGCAGCGTCAGGAAGTTTAAGCTGACGTGGAAGAGGACAAGAAGAGCAAAGATGAGTTGTCATGGAGAAAAAGAGGCAAATGTTATCCTCAGGGAAGAGATTTTGTACAGATGAAAGCAGGGGTGTTTCAAAAGCCACAGGGGAGGAAAATGCAATAAACAGAGTTAAAAAAAAAGATAAAGGTTAAGACTGAAAGACTTAGCTGAACTCAGTTACAACACAGCTCTCAAAAAGTGCTTTATGTGTACGTATCACAGCAAATGCCATCATCCATGGCAAGCACAGATTCCCATGCAGGGATGGGGAAGGGGTGGGGAAGGCTGTATCTCCCTGAGCAACTCTTCCCAGTGGGGCACATATGCTTCCAGTCCTGCAGCAGAGAAACACTTACTTGGCTCCCTTCTACATCTCCGCTCTCCCATCACCTCAGCACTACCGCATGAATTAATATTTAATTCACATTCCCCAGTACTGTCACTAGCGAGTGACAGTTTCTGTCGGTAGCATAAAATAAGACTAACACGATCCTCAAGAAAACCCAGAATGGAGACCTCTGAAAAGGACTGCAGCAGACTTTACAGTAGCATGTGCACAATTTTGCAACAGGAAGTCTTGGAATCATAGAAACATTAAGGTTGGAAAAGACCTCTAAGATCGTCAAGTCCAACCGTCAACCCAGCACCACCACAGATAGGTAAAGAGGTTGCTTAGAGTCCACCTCCACAACACAATCATGCCACGGTGATGGACACACACTCATTACATTCCAGTTAACACTACAAAGAAGCTGTCCCAGGCCAAAAAAATGTAAATTTAAAAACAACAAAAGCCAGCAAATCTGCATCAATTTGTTTTTAATTTAGTCCATATTAACATATTCTGGCTAAAGATTACTGCAACTTCCTTCACTCAGTGTTTATTATTTTTTATCTGGCTTGAAATGGAAACTGTCTTTACTTTAACAAATGTATGCAGAAATGCCAATGTTGAAAGGTTGAGGAACTGGCTTGAGAAACAAACTTGACCTTTCCTTTGCCAGTTACTAGAAAAACTGATTGCAAAGCAAAGTCAAAAAACACTGAACTTCTGTACTACTTATGGGTATATACAAACACATATACGTGTACATATAAGCCTTATATAATTATACAATGCAATAACATCAACTATCTGGCTCTGAAATGTGCCAGTTTTACAGCTGTTTACACACAGTGAAGAAGCTCCAAGATCATATTTCCAAAACACTCACTGTATATAAAATTAGTGATTTGTTTACATATCTCAGCTAAAGATACATCAGGAAACCCACCCTAAAACATTTGCTTTTCAGTCACCCTTCCTAACACCCATGACAAGTCTGTGCGACCAAAACCACATGTTCTCGCCTGCTCCAACACACACAGGTACCATTAACTCATAGAGAGGAACAAGCTAAAACTAGAAAGATCCCAATTTAAAGGTTTTATTGCATGACTTTCATCCTGGATGAAATCAATAACTGCTTTTGCACTTGCTGTGCTGCAAAAACTATTTTCTCCCTGTGTCTTCAATAAAAATCAAACTCCAAACAGTGACAAAGGTCAGTAATTTGAAACAGGTTAACAACCGATCAAGAGTTACATTCACCTCTTCATTATCACAAAGATGAAAAAAAATGTTCACCCGCTTCCTCTGTTTGTCACTATTTGCACTGGTTGTGGCACAGACGTGGCAAGCAGAAAACCAGTCATGACTGTAGTACCCAATTTGGGATATTTGCACTGATTTCCTTAAGTCTAGGAGGTAATATAAACTGCTAACAAGAACATACCAAAATTAGGTTTTGGTCTTTGGCAAGAAAGATACAATCCTACCACAGAATGTCCTTCGCATAACTTTGGAGGCATACCTCGGAAACTTAATTAAAGGCTGCCTCCTAAGGATGGCAATTTACCTTTATTATACAAGACAGACTGCTGTCAGTACTGCCTTAGTTCTCTGAACTCCAGTCCCATTTCCCTTGCCTTCTGCTCTTGCTCTGCTGCTGTGCTCAGCGGAATTTTAAACAGTTTTGAAGTTAAACTTTCAATTATATTACTATATTTGGAAATACACAAATGTGCCAGATAGTGATACCTTTGTTTCACTTCACGTCTTATTCTACCTTACAAGCCACCTCTCAGGATTTCAGTTGGATTTCTTGAGGTATAAGTTAATTCACCATCAATAAAGACATAACAACACAGCCTTTCATGTTCACCATGCAGAAGATTGATCTGAAAAGCAACAAGGCTACTTCTGGGGCACTGGTCCAAGTGCTGCCTTGATAGCGAGTGAAAAGAGTAAGGAGCAAAGGTTGCCCAGCTCCCAACATGGGAAGTTCTGCTATTGCTCTTTCCTGCTCTCATCACTGCAGACTCCTGGGCTACACAGACATTTCACCTCCACCATAAAATGTAAACCAGCTCCCAGATCTCTCTGCTCAACCTGAGATACACTTCTGCATTATCACTGTCATCACTGAGATGAATTATATAAGCTCAACATAAAACAGGATTAATGGCTATAAAGTCACAACTGAAGGAGTGGGAGCGCTGTTATTCACATTATTTAAAACTAGACCGCACGCATCTATTAGTACTAAATGACAGAACCCCGGTCGGAAGACAAGGAAAAAGTATCTCTCTCTCATTTCCCTGATGTTATGATTGCTTAAATCAATATTATCCCAGTATCCCCCAAGCTGAGTCAAAAAGGTTCATGCAATTACTTTACATAACCAACTTCAAATTAAATTACATAAAAGGTCATTTTTCCCATAACAGTCTCATTTGCATTTTGCCCTAGAAATGTGTTTCCTACTATCAATTACAGCAAAAAAAAAACAAAACCACAAAACAAACAAGCCCTAGTTATGTGCCTGGGTCTGTTACTTAATACTTGAGAAGTGACTGTTTTCTGCTTGGGAAGAATAAAAATTAAAAGCAAAAGGGGTAAGCTAGTACAATGCATAATTCAGATCCATACCAGTGCAGGCAATGTTTATATCATTTCTAGGTTCTATTTTGGCCCAAGTTTTTCCCCAATGGATTTTGAAGTTGATCATTACAGATGGCATGTATATGAAAAGGCTGAGGCACAAAACAAACTTGGGTATTATTAGAGGTTTTAATTTCTTCTGAAGCACAGCAGAGCTTTGCTCCACCGAGATGGTCATGGTAAAAAACAGACAATATTGTCTGTGTATGCAATCTCAAACCATTCAGAATAGCAAAGAAGTACGTCTCTCAGAGAGCTCATGACCACTTCTAGGATAGATGCTACAGCGTACAGAAAGGAAACCTCTGCTATTTTGAATTATAAAGAGATTAGTGACAGACCAAGAAACGTTTCTTGGCTTCACCTGTCAGAAAGAAGAAAGTCAAGTAAGCTATCTGTTAAGTCAATTTTTATAATCCAGTAGCTTCATAAAATGAAGACAAAGATTAGATTCCAGTGTGGAGAAGATGAATGGAATTAACAGCAACCATCCTCTCCCTTCTAACAGCACCACAGCTAGGAGAAGACGCATTCCCCCCTCCAATTAATTACAAAAGTCTCCAAATTTAAAAGTCATATTTACAGTCTCAATTCACCTAAAAAGCGCTTTCATTCATAACAGAATCATGGAATGACTGAGGTTGAAGGGACCTTGGGAGATCCCTAGTTTATTCAGTGAGCTTCCCCTCCCCACCAAGCAATCTCAACATCAAATTCAGACCAGGTTTGTGCAGTCAGGTCTTGAAAATCTGCAATTTATGGCCACTGTCTCTCACTCTGCTGCTGTGCAACGCACTAAAGAGCTTGGCTTCATCTTCTCAGGAACCCCCTCAGAGGTACGAGAATGCTGCCATAAGGTCCACCCTAAGCTTTCTTGCTTTCAGGCTCAACAAGCCTGGTTCTCCCGGCCTCTCATCACAGGTCCTCTGTTCCAATCCAGCACCACCCTGGTGGGTCTTTGCTAGACTTATTCAAGTTTATCAACAGACTTCTTGTATGTGTGAGGGGGTTAAAATCGGACACAGTATTCCAGAGGTGGTTTAGTAAGCGTTGAGTAAAGTGGAGTAATCATTTCCTCCAATCTATGTAATTATGACAAACACAATGTTTCTAAAAGCCTTCACCTCATACACAGTCTCTGGAGCCAATACACAATTGCAGCAGAGAGAGGTGTTTCCTCTTTCTTCCCTTCCATAACAGGAATCAGGTAACACAAAGGATCGTCCATCAGAACTTCTGCTCTTCCTCTCCACTCAAATGAGGTAAACATGCTAGAAGAGGGAAAGGATTCTTTTTCCTTTTCCCCTGTGTTTTGGTATGACTTTCAGGATAATCTCTTGGAAAGTACTCCTCTTCGCATTTCAGGATGTCTCTCTCAAAGAGACTGACCAAGCATCTGAGATGTCATTTAATAACCAGGAAGAGCGGGCCATTAAAAAAATATCTCAATATTAAAACAGATATCCAGGAAAAGATTAACTGTGAAATAGATCGAGCCACAAAGAATGATCCAATGACCAGAGTACCAACCTAAGGATCCTTGAGTTTAATTTGCTCTTTGTAAAAGACTTCTTAGATCTTTGTGAAAACAGAGACATTTTCTGTGCCTGTAACAACAGGGATAACAGATAGTGTATACTCCTTTCTCACCAGGCAGGTTAGGAAGAACAGAAGCATCCCAGGCTGCTTGGAAGCTGTAGACGGACAGCTCATCTGACATTGATGATCAAGCAGTATGGGCTACTCCCGCGTGCTTGGCGAACACTTTTATTCTGTGAGAAAAGTGCTCGGAGGCCACTGTCAGGCAGAGGTATTTGTGTCCCCTGGCCTAATCAGTGTTGCTGCACCCACCCTCAGTTCCGCGCTCCTCCCAAAACACGCATGCGCGCTCAGAGCAGTAACCCGCTCCGGCTGCCCCGCGGCCAGCCGGCGTTCTAGCCACCCATCCCTCGTGTAGACAACAAAAGGGTATGACAGCAGCTGTCTTCCCACACTAATCACAGCCTGAGTAAGGTTAGCTTCAGCACAGCAATATTTTAAAATAACTTGCAATAAACTATGATTCTATGATTCAAACTGGTTTTGTTAATGAATGCTTATTTAAAGAAAGGAGGAAAAAGAGTTAAACCTTAATCATGAAAATTACTAAATATTCCTGTTCTAGATGTAATTTGAAGTGGGCATCACAGGTTAATGGAAAAACTACTGAGATATTTCCAATAATTAATTTTTTCTTAACTTATAGTAAAAGCCTTCTACTAAAGGACTTATAATGAAACCCCTGAAAATGAGACTGAAAAACAAAGCATCTCATATTTTACTCTTCAGTAAGACTGAAGTTAATATCTATATTTGAAGAAAAATAGCACATAAGAAACGGGCCAGTACTTCATGCAGTCACCAGAAAGAACACAGCTGACGTGCACTACTTACCATCAATGTAGACCAACGGTGGCAATTGTGTACTTTACAAAAGAAACACACTGGATTGTGCCCAAGCATTACTATAGCACACATCTTCGTTGAATTTTTTTTATTTCTTAAGTTTTCCAAATTTAAAACACTTCTGGTACAGATTGCTGGATTTCCACTGTTAACAGCAGCACGTATTTCTCAGTATTTCCAAAACCACTTTGGCTACACATTGCTCTAATTTTTCAGATTATCCCAGATTTTTTTTTACAGCTATGTGTCTTTTATAAACAATATTCAGATATATGAAGCTACTCAATTTTCAAATCCTCCTAGCAAAGTGTACCCCAGGTATTTATACAAAAAGGTTAGTTGAAGTGAGTAGGTGACTTACACCACATAAGTTAATTTGCCTTTATTTCTCTTGCTGAGTTTCTACCCATCATCTGCCCACCACCCTTGGTTGTCTTGAACAGTTCCCATTACAGTCTTTGCATCTGCAGAAATATCTTTCAATAGGTACTTAAAAACTATCCTCCAATTCAACTCACTGATTGTTGAGTTTTTTTTAAGCCAGAAGAGTCTGATCCAGAGCAAAAGACATCATTAAAAGGGCTCTCAATTACTTCTGTGTGAGCTTTCAATCAGTACTTGTGAATAACTACTCTTGATTTCAAATCCAAATGCTTTGTAATAATGATATCTGCATTTTTTTATCATTAAGAAGGTTAATGTATGCTTGTACTTGGTATACAGAGAAGAGTGAGACTTTTCATACAGCAGAACAAAATCTAGTCCTTTCACATGTCCCGCTCATTAGTTTGTATTATGAACTATCACAATATCTCTTCTTGTGTCTTTTGGTGTCTAGAGCAAAAGCTTGTCTTTCAGACTCTGTTAATACAACATTACTGTTTATCTCAGACTGCAACATGAATCAGTCATTTGCATCACTGTGTATGTGCACACAAATACATGCACACGCAGTTCAAGTCAGATGACCCCAAAACAAATTCCTTATCATTCTGCAATTTGTGGACAAAAGTTATTAACTGATTACATACAGACTAACATTGCAGGATGAAATACTAAACAAAGAACAAACAAACAAAAGACAAGAGTGTCCTTCCATAGTCAAAAATACAGAGCAAGGGGTCTCCTCCTGCGTCAGCAAAACCTGTCCCAGCTTCTTACAAGTGACCAAGGGCCCCAACAGACACATTATCAGAAGCAAGGGTAGAATGGTTTATGTTTTATTGTTTTCATTGTTTATTGTATTGTGTGTCAGGTGAGGCTGCCTTTTCACAACATGGTATAAACCTATCCAACATCTCGCATCCTCACCTTTCTCCTCCATTCCCTTCTGCCCATTCTTAGCCTGCTACTCATGTTGCATGTCCGCTGAAGCTCACCACACTCCTTCGTGAGCTAAGTCAGCCCCAAAACTCTCAACAAACTACACAAACAAAAGTAGCAACAACAAAAAAATAGCAGGGTTTTGGTGGTTTAGGGAACTGAATCCACTCAGGAGAAAGACTGAAAAGTCCTAGAACTGTCAAAGATGCAGGACAGGGGATTCCATATGAAAGTGTCAGGGAAGGGAGATAGGCCAACTAATCGGCAGTGCTGAGCCCTGAGAGCAGATCAGAGTTCCCTCAAGTCTTTGCTGGATGAAAACCATCTGAGTTACCTGAAGATTAGTTAAGTACACCTTAGCAAAGATGACAAAGGAACTTTTGAGCTTCAACCATCACAAGCTCACTGCCACCCAAGGTGACTAACTCCTGTTGCTTTGGTTGCAGTCAGGTGCCAATAACAAGCTGGATGCATTAATCCCCTGTGTAGGACTGTATCACAGAGTTGCCAATTACGTCACGACATAAAGTAGTTCCATGGATGAATATTCTTTGCACCAAACTCACACACCGAGTCCTGAGGTAAGAAAAATCTGTTCTGCTCCTTAATGAGACTGGAATTTGGCAAGGTGCCAGTCATGTCCAGTGACTGCCAACCTGGCACTGTTGTCTCCAAAGCGGGATGAGGATTCTGCCACACTGGATTAATGATGAATGGGGGAGAAAGGAATCTCCACAGGATTCATAAAGGACCCATGAATTATGAGCTATAAACACTGGTTTTTGGTTTTTTTTTTTCTTTTAAATAAGGAAGAGGTTCTGCCTGATGAATGCCAGCTGAGGTGTGAGGTCTGTATAGAAGGATTGAGTCTCTAACCACACAGGTCAAGAAAGCATCTACAGCAGACTGGCAGAGAGAGAAGGCAACCTTTTAAAATTCGACCCTTACGAAAGGAAATCAATCTGTTTGTTTACTTACATTTCTCTACCAACCGTTGTTCTACATTTTTGAAACTGAGTTGTTCGGGATGTTGCAAATAAACACTTGCATTTGTGTTTATGTTAACCTAACGTATGAATTAATAATTTCAAGGTGATGACCACTACTGTGCGTAATGAGTATTAAGACCAGGTTACTGAAATACTTTAATGAAATGCCAGATCCTCCAGACAATGCTACAGTGAATATTGATATTTATTTTACATATTTCATATCACCTACAAATTGTTTTTCTCGACTTTGTCACTAGAAGTATGTATTTTGCCTTCTTGAAAGTAAAGAAAGTAACTGTTTCAATTACATTATGCATTATTTAAAAACTCTAATTGCATGTAGGGACAGACACATTTGAGGAAAAGAAGTAAAAACTTGTTGGGTACCGTGTGCTTCTATAAATATAAAGGAATAATAATCAGAAACAACACCTCTCAAGAAAAAAAAGAAACATTCCCAAATGGAACTAACCTTTAAAACCATCAGGATAGACTTCAGGAAGGAATTTAGTGCTGATGTCTCCTTGAACAAAGCGGGGATGGATGATCACTTCACGTAGTAAAGAAATATTGTGAGCCACACCTGAAAACAAAGCATCAATACAAAATCAGGTAAACATATTATTTACAAATTACAGTAGGAAACAACTTGTAAAAATATGAGCTCTTATCTTCGTAGAATAAATACCTGTTCACAATTTAGAGACCATAGTACTGATGTAATCAATGCAGATTTACCAGTCTTGTTCCACTGCTGCCTCAGAACACCCTCCTTAACCACTCAGTTTAATTAAGAAGTAAACCTTCCACATTTTCACCTCACCACGCGTAATTCAAGCACCTAGTTAAGTCAATGACAGCAAGAACAACCAAGAGCCTTTTGGTTCAGTCCTAGCAGATGTTGGCAAGACCAGAGCCATCTCCTTGAAATGACAGATTAGTCACGACCGTAAGCACCAGCTCAATTCCAGTGAACCCTGGCCCACCTTGTCATCCTGCCACCTTATATATACGCTCTCCTGTGGAAGATATGCGCCACGTTACATCCCAGTCATGGTAATGGAAGATAGTAAGAAGTTTCATCACATCTATAATTTTATAACATTTTTATCATGTGTAAGTCATAAGAGACTCCTGTGGAACTTACAAAACACAGAAACCTACTGCTTGCTCCATATATATATTTATCCAACCTTGTCTGGCCAGCTCTTCCATTGAATGCCCTGTTTCCCCTTTAGCACCATTCCACGACCCTGCTTGGCAAACAGCCCCTGCCCTCTCCCCCTAAAAATTATTTCTTTAATTAAAAAATTACTTATCATACAGCGCTTATAGCCAGCTTTGTCCTTTAATTTCTTTGATTATTAAAATTTTTTTTTGTTTTTCTGAATTTCTTTATCTCCTTTCATTCCACTTCTCAGCTTGTCTCCTCTTTTTTTTTTTTTGTATTTTTCATTCCCTTCTTTTCCCCTGCTTTTGTGCCAACAAACACAGACAGCTTCTAACAAATGCAATCTAAATCTACACAACTCCAAGGCTGCTGCCAGTGTTAGTCGGGTACTTGCATGCAAAACAGTAAGTCCTCTGCCCCTTCCTCACAGACGAATAAAAGATTAATTTGTTTTCTCAGAGAGGAAAGGAATAAACCATATCCCACTTCCTGCATAGGCTGGAAAAAACATAATCAGGAGTAGATGTCAGCACAAGATATGTACTCAGGATAGTTAACACTGGAAAAAGATTGCCTAGGGATAGATTCTGGAGTCAGTGAAGATGTTTAAAAACAGGTTAGAGAGGCACCTGTCAGGACACAGATATAATTGGTATACACCTTAGTTTAGGCAGTGGGACTAGATGACTTTCCAAAATCCTTCAAGCTTCATTTTTCTGTGAATTTAACAGGGCTATGTAACTAAGCTGGTAACCTACTGCTAAACTGCACTTTGCCAGAAGTACTTGGCAGTTTAGCACTGGTCACTAAATGTCGTTTCACTGAAATATTAAATACAGCCGTCCTTCTAGGAGGCAGGAAAGGAAAGGAGGAGCAAAAAAATCCCTAAGAAAAAAATCCCCAGACAACTTATCTTCTGCTTACTGCACTCCAAACAGTTTTTGGAGGGAAGACACTTTCTCTTTTGAGAGTAGCGCACAGGTCATCTCTGGAAAGGAAAGTTTAAGATTATGCAGGTAAGAGCAAAACACCATCTTCACCTCAACTCTCTTCTCAATTTTGGAAAGAGATTTTAACAACAAATTTGAAGAGCCACAGTTCAATCCCAACATGACTACACAGGATAGCACTGCCTCACAGCATCATTATTTCTTGAGAGAAGCTGAAACAGATGTGCCATTCCGGAGCACAAACTGTAAGCGTTGGCTGCAGCTGTTGCACCCATTCCAGGTACAGATAAATGAGGAAGCTGCTCTAGGAAAGAGGTTCCCCAGCCTCGGCCGCGTGGCGTGCACACCCTCACCCTTCCGGAAACACAAAGCAATTCACATTCTTTCCTCTCAGTGTCAGAGGGAGAGGCAACTCCAGATCACATTGCATTTGCCAGGTCACATGAACTTTGGTGTTAGGTGCACACTGTGACGTATAAACGCAGAGCACATCGCAAACTAGTTTATCTTGTAAAAATTTGTCTGTGCATCCATGTCTCTCAAAGCACAAGATTCTGCACTTCAGCTTTTGGTATGTTCACTTACAAGTTGATTAATACAGTGATGACATGACTCTGAAAGTTATTTGCACATTTTTTCTGACAGCTTTAGTTCAAAATAACATGAATAAGAATTCACTGTAAACTCAGGTCTCTCAACTGTAAATTAAGATACTTAGATTTCTTCCCTTATCGAGATCTCACCCCAGCAAAGACACTAGCAGTACAACAACTGCAAATTGCTGTAGCTACAGAAGGAGATTCTTCTGCACTTCTACTTCTTTTCCCTTCGTGTTTTTCCAGTTTAGAATCACGAATAACACTCTTGTTATTTTATATGCAGACCAGTTCAAACAGTTTCAAAGCTCGTTTCCCCTACAGTCTGCTGCTGGTGTGAATTTTCAAGCGCTCTGTGTGGCCGTCACTGAAACCGCTTTCAACACATGGAGTCAGACTCAGCCTCACTGAATCATGAAGTCATAGGTTTAGAGACTAGTTCATGAGCCATTAAGTAGCACATTACACAACCAGTTCAATGACAACAAACTAAAAATTTGACCATTTGATTAAAAGAGGATCAGCTTCCTTGGTGCCTGTGACCTAGATAGTCATTCATGGACCCTGATCTCATAAACACTGAATGAAACTCGCATCTCCAAGAAACAAAAAACTTTAAAACTACACTATGCTAAATGACTGATAACTTGGAAAAAAATAAAGTCTCTCTTTGGCTGCTATAAAATCTCCCCAAAATTTCCCATTTGAATAGTAAGTCGAAATATCAAAGAGATTTTCATCTGTTAAGCACAGCTTCAGGACTATAATTAGAAGACAAAGAGGAGCTCTTCAATGCTCCTCGACTTTGAATCCAGGATTTAAACATGTTACAATGTGTAACCAGATCACCTCATGTTTTTCTTCCCTAAACTGCTATAAGATCCCCGGTGAGATGATGGGTGACGACAGATGACAGAGCTTGGTGTCTTAACTGACTGCCTCAAAAGACCTGAAATCAAAAAAATACTACAAGTATCTTCATTATTTCCAACTCATGTGAATCAGAAAAATCAGAGGCTTCTGCAAAGTTTTAAGCTCCAAAATCCATTTAAGAAGGTCAGTAGAGCAGACAAGCCTAGGCGTTTGGGAAGCAATATAACATATGTATTTCACATATGCAAATTAAAAATTTAATACACAAGTTTCCCTTTAAAGTATCATCAAAGGCTATCTTTATCAGTCCGCGTGATCATTATGTGAGCAATGACTGTGTGGTTGATCTACTTCTCAAAAACTGAGTTGATACCTTTTAGTGTGTTCCCAATCATATGGCTTTAAAAAAAAAAAAAAAAAAAAAAAAGAGTACCAGTGTAATCCTTCAGAAGTCTAGAAGTTTTAGATTTGCAATTTAGCGTGACCTCTGCCAAAGTTCGTAAGGTCTCCATCTGTGTGTTAGTAACTGCTAGGCTACAGAAATATGGACCCCTAGAGCAGCTTGCTCCTGACTACCTGCTGCTTCCAAAACACTGGCCAGACATTAGCCCCACACTCTCACAGGATCAAACACAGGGTAACAGGCAGTGCTCATTTCATGCAAAGTTAGACACTAAACTGAAGTATATTGTATTTATGTTGCAGTGGTTTTCAGGGAATTTTTCTTTTCTTGACCAGGTCTGCAGTCTGTCAGCAACAAAATCACATTTATTAACCTGACAAGCCATGACATTTCAAAAAAAAAAAACCAAACAAAAGCCTAAACTACATCAATTTATTTCCCCTCCAGAAAACAAAATTTCACTTCAGCATCATTTTTTTACACTGTTAAGACTGATATGGAACTGCAGTTACAGTTATAGACTTCTTTTCTCTAAGTCAAAATACAACAAGAAACAATAATCAATATTCCTCATACATCTATTTTTTTATTTCACTTGGATGTATTCTTCATACAACATTAAATCAGCAGAAGCTCAGTTTAAGATGTACTTCTTGGATTTAAATTTTGACACGCTGTTTTTCAGAATACCTTTGTGAAAGAGAGCAGACTAGCATTTAACTTCTGGGGATCTAATAAAATTTTTAAAAATCTACATTTGTATGTTTTATATATAACCTACATGTATTCTTGAGGTTAATTTTCCAGTTAAACTGTAGTTATCACCTAATGAATACATGAGCACACTAAATAATCACATTGTTCACCAGAGCTGATTAGTAACCACTATTTGAAGAAGACCTCATTAAAAAAATAAATAAATAAAATTATAATCAGGAGAAATTACTCCCCATACTACCTGTCTCTCTATCTCGCCTCCTTCCCTTCCTCATTCTCTGGATTACATCTGCCTTAAAATCTCACTAAATATACCAGATTTTTCATCAACTTACAAACTGTAGCCTAAATACTAACCTGTCTTCCCAAGAAAAAACAACGAAGAAAAATAAGGTAAAATTAATTTTATAGAAAATAAAAATTCTATGGCAAGTTTATGAACAGGATATCACACCACATTTTTACTCACTTAAAATCAGAACTTGGAATGCCAAGGCACAAAACCATCGTCAATGTTTGCACTATAAATATTTACTGACACTAAACATATTCAGTGTTGATTAGCCTTTTTACAGCATTAAGCTTCTGTCATCTTGATGCCTGCAAATACAAATCTGCATTTATCCATGTAAACTTAATTGGAGTCCTGCATGCCTCTCTGTAGATAAGCAGTTGAATATACTTAACTTGCTGATAATTTCAAATTGTGCTAAGTGGAATAGAGAGAACTTTATCTGCATACTTAGGGATCGCAAAAACAACGTGTGGAGTACAGTACCAGATGTTTCTCCTTTTAAAAAAATAACAAAGCTAAATTATCACAAATCAGTTTAAATGCTGAATAAGAATAAATGCTATGAAATTTAGGAGGCACCCCAGTTGATTTCTCTAACCAAAAAATAAAAAAATACTAAGCTCTCCACTGAGCATTATGAAACACTAATTATGTTACTCTCCACTTAAAACAAGAACATTATCATAGATTTGCACAGACTATGAAAACACCACTTTCAACACATGAACTTTTCAAAGTCCATGATTACTACCCAGCTGGCCTCCATGTTTGCAATTCCAAAAGCTGTCCTACTGTTCCCTAAAACCCTCAATGTTCAACTGTTTAACTGTCTTTCAAAGCTTGTGTTTTGCTTCAATCTACTTCAGAGGAGGCTATCTGCATACAAAGTCCCATCCCAAAAGTGAGAAGAAAGGCTTTTTTAGCTTTGTAATTTTAATACACAAACATCCACATGAGGTTATCACATAGGATCAGTGCACCACCGACCCTCAGAGCTGGACATGTATTTCAATTAAAACATTAATTCTTTTATATATTAGAGTTTGGAGCTCACAGAACTCATAGACCAGAATAACGGCGGAAAAGAAGGGGGGAAAAGCAGATAATATATGGTAATAACCTACTGTAAAAATCATTAGTTCAAAGTGAAACTAAATTTTGTACTGCATGCACTTCTGAACCTCTTAATAAGATATAGCAGTCTGTTATTTATGGTGTTAGTAAACACGTATGAATGTTTCAATCAGTAGAATAACTGGAAGAAGTAGTTAAGGAGGCTTTGACAAGAACAAGCGAAAGAAAATGTATGGCCATCCTGCCATCACCCTCGCCTCAGCCACCACTCTACTCTAAAGAAGGGGAACAGAACACCAGGCAACTTTATATCTAAGGGGCATACCTAGAAATAATCACTGACATCTTTCAATGCCTCCTCAACCTGCATTTCTTGTAGTTTTTCACTTCTACTACTCTTTTTTATCTTGATTAAAAAATCCAAACTCCTCTGACACACACAAAAAAAACCCAGGATCTTATTTTATTTCCCTTCTCCTGCACCATTAACATTGCTTTCCTCTTCTGCCTGATCACCCTGTACTTCAATTGCCCTTCTCGGAGACGAATCTTCTTTCGTGCCAGGATCTGTGCTCCAGGCTGATGTTACCGAGCATCCTGCAATGGTCTCTTCTAGACATTTTGAGCTAAGTTGGTTGCTCTTCCTTCTCCAGTTTCGGTTTGCACAGTGACACGCTTGGGAACCCGCTGGTCCCTGTTACAAATGGTCAGAGAACACAGAGGCTCTTGCAGAACTTCCAGCCCCTGTTCCTTCAGCTACGTGGAGGGGAGAATCCACAGTTCAGCTGTACAACCTGTTGCAGCACTTTTTTTAAGAACCACCAGGAAAATGAGGCCTATTTCATTCTTTTTTTTTAAAACAGGCACTATATGCCTTTTGCAGGACAACTGGCTTAAAGACAGAGATTGCTTTGTTCGCAATGCCAATAAGCACACTTGCATACTTGCAGAGGATCAGAATACAGGAAAACTTGCAAGTATCACTGCCATTGAGAAGTATCTTTTAATATATAAAAGAAAAAATCATTCAGTAATTGACAATGTTTGGATATAATTAAAGTCTACTGTGAAAACCTTTGTACCTGAAAATTAATTTATTTGAAATACATAAAACACTAAAATTGAAGTGAGGTTTTTTTTGTTGGGTGCTTGTTCTTGGAAAGCGAAGGCCTTCTCCACAATACTAAGCACAATGCTCTTTTTCCTCCCAATCAGTGTGTTTACAGCTGCAAAAACTCACAACAGTTCCTGCTGCCACTGTTCTGGCAGGTCTCCATTCATATCAGAGGGTTAACTTCTATATTCCCATTCCCCTCAAACATTCACCACACTTATTTACCACTTTTCTATTTTTCCATTTCCACTTTTTTGTTTTTCTACGATTGCTCTTTTACCCCACGTTGGAAGTTTCCCACTCTGGTTGGTGGCTCCCTTATTTCCCTCTCATTTCTACTTCTTCTTGCTCTACCTGCTGCTTACTCTTCCCTCAGATGCTCTTTTTTCCCACTCTTCTTTCTCCCAAATGGTCTACTACATTCCTCTCTCTCCACAGCAAGCAGGATCTCAACAGATACTGGTTGACTTTACACAAAAACTGTTAATTTCACATTACTGCTTTCTATTTGAATCAGAAGGGAAGATAAAAATCAGGGAAGACAAGAAAGAAAGATTACAGGAATCTCTGCACTCAAGGATATGAGCTGTCTGCCCAGTCAGACCTCTGGTGAACTAATCATCAGTTCTACTTGCTGCATAAATATGTCCATTTCTTTTATTTAAACAGATAAAAACAGTTTTCATACATAAACTTTCCAAAATTTCAAAACTGGGGTTTATATACACCTTTAAAAGAACACATTATTCAGCACCATAAATTACGTGACAAACACATGCGGAAATCTTAGGGAAACTGAGAAGAGGAAATCACACATCATGTTTGCACATACAGTAGACACACTGAAAGGCATTCTTCCAATACCCCGTTTCTGTTGTTCATATCAAAAAGAAGAAACAAAACCTTAAGTTTCTGCAAAAGTAGTATGAAACCAGAGAAAGATGAACCCCTAACAACAGCACAGGCTGACAGGAAACAACTCATGCCTCATCCCGATGAGCAACAGTGTCTCTACGCTTGACCAACATCTTGAGAATTTGTGAATACTGAAAAGTTCCAGTAACCAGTGGATAAAACGAAAAGTGTATCTGCTTGAGACAAATCTGGGTAAGACCTTGAACATTAATCATGCCTGAACTATACCAGAAGACGCATAGATAAAATTGTTACCTAAGTAGACCCTTCCTCATTCAGAAGTCTCAATGAAGATTTTGAATTCAGATCAGTTCTCAATGGAGGAGTCGGTTCCTATCAGAATCATTTAGACTGTAAAGGACCTTAGGAGATTATTTAATCCAATCCACCACTCAAAGAAGTGCTATCCTAGACTTTCACCTGCTCCCATTCATAACACTGTAGATATTACACAGGAAATAAGATGTAGATTACATTCCCATGACCACACTGAATGTATCTCGAGTTACTCACATTGTTAGCATCTACTAAACAACAGACTGTAGAATTTCTTATTTCAGTGTGTGCAAGTTGTTACCAGCCCAAACTGTAATAAAACATTAAGGCAATAGGTATGTTCAGAGCATAGCATTGCTGCAAATATCACAATTTGGTTTATTTAGCATTTATAATCAAGATACTGCTATTACAGGCACTGTATGATACAGTCTTGGTTGCTTAAAATATTATTTACTCAAATTTTGCAAAAGTCTGCTTTCTTTGCAAGTATTTGCAAAGATCAATTTTTTTTGAAAATTTAATTAATTTCCTTCATGGTGATGTCAGGAAGATTTAACTGGGAAGGACAGCTGAACCATGGATTCAAGGCCAGGTACTATCTGGTCCTAGAAAACAGGTCAATACACACTCTAGTCTGAGGATTTGTTCCTTGCAAGTGGAATAGAGTTAAAAGGGAATGGGTAACTCTTGCACACCCTAAAGCCACCGCAGTGGAAACTGCAGGTCTGCCCATACAGCCAGCAGACAAGGAACAGCAGAGCAAGTCCTTGCACTTCACGCTGCTGGCATGCCTCAGCCCAGCCTGGATGAGGCACCTCCTCGAGGGTCACTGTGCCCCTTCAGCCTCCGCACTCTCTGCTGGGACTGCCAGGAATGACATTCTACGGTAGCAATTGTTGCGAGAGGGCGTTTGTTCTTCTAGGAACTGGATAAAGACCACTGATTTCACACAGGTCAGCAAGCAACCATCAAAATATTAGTGACTGGAAGTCCTTACCAACTTTTCCCTGCTTTGAACTGGTGACACAGAAATGATGGGAAAGACTCCATCTTCCATTAGCAGTCCCTAAGCAACCCATTAGATGGTCCTTGACCTGTTACCCAGTCACCTCATCCCATTCCCACCCTATGTGAGTGAAGGAGCATTTTTGCTTCCAGAAATGCTGCAATTCTTGGGAATTTAAATCTCAATTCTCACGGTGTATTTAACAGTACAATTTACACTGACTTCAGCTGGTAATGCTTAGCTAAAATGCTTTGTAACTCAGAAGAGACTTGTTACTTACAAGCAAAAACACACTGCTTCTAAAACACCAACCAAACATAAAAGCTGCTTCCAAGGAAATGGGAGGGAGTGGTCTGTGGCATTTCAGAAATAGGAATATGGAGCACACTACTCAGGAAGACTACGGTGATCTCTAAGTAGTTATGCACAGGCTCACTATTCAAATATCAAACCAAGTAACTCCAAAGCTAGGTGAAAAACTATTCTGTATCTTATACCACTAAAGACGACTCAGTTAATAGAGAAAACTTCAATGTGAGGCACTTTCACATAAGATCAAGGTAGTTTAATATTGTTTTACATAGCACCTAACATTTTAAAGCAAAAATATACACATTAATTTCAGACAAAAATGCATGAAATTGCTTCTACTTTTCTGATGTTCAATTATTTTTGTAATTTAAATAGCAATATGTTACTATTTCTGCATCATCTGTTAGGCTTACTTGAACTTATTAGCGAACTCCTCTGAACAAGGAGGTGTTCTGTACACACCAATGCCGTTCAGAACATTACAGATAGGACAGTTTCTACAAACTGCCCTATCAAGCATTATTCACATTAGGCAAAAGAAGAAATACTTTAATATCCATGAATGCTACATTTTAAATAAACCCTGGGAAGAAACTACCAGCTGTGTAAACTACACAAAAATCCTGTTGGTTTTCAAATGGAAAACACTGCTCGCCGCACCTTAAAAAAGTGTTTCAGAAATTCATCTACTTTTGAAACCCGTGTAATTTAAAATTTGTTCTTTGTAATATTTTTTAAAAATGCAGTCCCCCAGTAGTTCATTTATTACATCTTTCAATGTATTTAATAGATGAAGAGCTTTTTCACAGGTAGAAATACTACAGAGATATAAGGTATGAACTCTTAAATGCACACATGCATAGTAATAAAAAACTGTAAAAAAAAAATCAAGATGTAAATCAGTAATTTCCATATGTAAGATGTCATATCCTTTGTAGGTATTTATATATCTGCAGAACTGTTATTAGGTACATACACACCTGTGTAAAACATCTAAGAACAAACAATTAGGTTCCATATTTCAGCACACAATAAAAGACAATGCTCCACGCACAATTCCAACATTCTCATTAACTATAATCCTTCTAGCATAACTTTCTACTAATTCAAACTGAGTTTGAATCCAGAGCCTGTCTACATTAAAAACAAAACAAAAAAAAAACACACTACGACACAAAAAAAGCCAAACCACCTCACATCAATCTAGCTATCATGGTATAAATTCCTCTCTCGTATAAACTTACTCAGCTGATATACAGCAGGGGTTTACATCAGCACATTGTACTGCAGTAGTCTAATGGTTCAAATTGCACCAGTATAAATCCACTTCAGAGTTACGCAGTTCATTTACAATGGCTAATCCTACCACCTATCTAGCTACACTGTTGTAGAGCGACGCTCATTTTCCCCCAGATAGATATATCTTTCTAGTCTGACACGGCATCTGTAGTATTCAGCAGACAGCATTAAAGCCAAACCAAGGTTTACAGAAACACTCATAAGACTGTCTGCTATGTGAGGTCTCCAGTCATTCAGGGGAGGAATTAAATAAGTGTTCCAAGTCTTTCTCCTGTCTCAAACCATAGAACAATCTGTCCGGCGACCAAAACAAGGAACAAAGGCAGCAAATCCTCCAACAGTTTCCTTCCTGCCTACCCTGCTTCTTCAAGTATACTGACTAGTAATGAAAAAAATAGCTCCTCCAACACCCACACAGTTAAGGGGTAAAATGAAGATTTTTCCCACATTACAGCTCCCTCCTCTAATCATCCCCAGGAAAACAAAGGATTAGAAATCCATTTTTCCCCTCTGAGTTTTCCTTCCTATTTTCCATAAGACACAGAGGAAGATCTAAAGATTTCTCCTACACAAACCATGACTTCCCTCTCTAAAACTTAAAAGGAATTAAAGTGGTCATGGTTGATTCACCCCTGCTGCTTGGGAAGGCTAAAGGAACAGCTACTACTTCTAGGCAGTCAGTCAGCAATAGCTGAAACACTTTCTGATCATCAGCCTACTTCTGTATTTGCCAAGCTTAAACAATTACCTTGAAAATGAGGAACAGATACACAATCAAATACTGCATTGTGATATTATTTGACCTTAATCAATGTATTAAACTGCTATGAAATAGCAACTACTTAAAATTTCTTACAGTGCAGTGGCCTTTTTTTTCCCTCCACAACATAATAAATGAATTATATGCTACCATTTTCTGAAAACTCTTACAAGTTTAAGGAAATTATTTCAATATTTATTTCATAATATTAAAGCAAAAATCACTGGAAGAAAAAAATAAGTCTCTCTAGATTTGATGTATCTTCTCAGCTTAATTAACACAAGCTTTTCTTGTTTTAGTTTGCACTTAAGAAGCAGGAACTTTACTCAGTTTGCTAATCACTACGTTTTTCAAGCTGTTTTCTTGAAACAGATGGCAGCCTATCACACTAGGAACTCAAATTTCTGTAGTTACCTCGAATTACGTAATTGTCCAAAGCCTCTTCCATTCTTTTCAGTGCTTCAGCTCTATTAGAGCCATAGGTAATCAGCTAAAAAAAAAAAGGTATTGAAGTTATCTAGAAATGAGATAGTGTTTTGTCTCTAGATTCTGAAAAGCATTTCAAATGACAATGGTTTGTAGAACTGCAGTCACAAAAACATTTCTTGCACACCACATTTCTCTGAAGTATCTCTGCTTCAGAGGCTCTCGAAAACAGCAAGAGAAAACTAAGATCTCTGAAGCCATTCAATGAAAGAAGGCCAATCACTTCTCCTTCATAAAACATAAAGCATCTAAACAAGATCTCTCCTCTTCTTTAGCACACAGAAAATTAGAGCAGAGGTTCAATGTCTAGTTGACTCTCCTGACTTCTAATACCCAACCAACTTCTAAGATTTAAATGAATTTATTTGACAACTGAACACTGACTATAATGCCATATTTTCATTTCACCAATATGTTACTGATTAATAGGAACTAATACTAGGAGACAATATCAAACATTTTTTTCACTGCTTGCTTCTGGAAGCCAGAATTATGGAAATTTTAGTTCTGGCTACTTTACGTCAAAAAACATAGATTGGCAGCACCTAAGTCTGAAAGTAATGGCTTCTGCTTAAATCAGAATCCTTTTAATAATCAGAAACTGCACAACAAATAATTACAGTGTCAAAAGATAAAAAACCTTTTGTTTAGAAGTGAGACTAAATTTCCTCTACTGCACATCTTCCTTCACTTCTTTCACATTCCCTTGAGGCATGTTATGCCTAGCACCTTTAAAACACTGATGTAAAAATCCTTTAATATACTCTCCCCCCTTTTAAAGATCTGTGTGTAAAATTAGTGTTTCATACCTCTAGATTATTGAAAAATAATAATCAACTCACTTTTGAGATCATAGGATCATAATAAATGCTAATATCACTTCCTTGTTGTATGCCACTGTCAACACGTACCTTCAAATAAATAAGAAGCAAAAATAAGTACATATCGGGAAACGAAATATTTCAACATGAGATCAAATCTACCTGGAGGCTTAAAACATAACACCCATGAAGCTTATTGCGTACATTTTTTTCCCCTTGCAGAAACAGAGTAATTATTTGGATTCAGAGAAGCTGGGAGGGGGGGGAAGGGGAGCTTTCTCGTCCAACAGGAAAAATACTTGCAAGTTATTCTCTCCTTTAAAAGAAAACACAACTGCAATCCTCAGTTGATAGCCAAAATTCTCTTTTGTTCTCCTAGAATGCACAATAAACACATTAAATTTGATCTAACGGTTTAGGTTGCATTACACACTCTAAACCTCAACTCTGAACGTACCCAATTCCGATTTAATCCCCGTAATAAAATACAGCTGTAATTATTCTTTTGACTGACACCTGGCATGAAGGATGCCCCTTATAATCACATCCTTTCTGCATCTCTATGTAATCACGTCCCCCATGTTCCGCTACAGCCCTTCCGAGGGCTCCAGCAGGAAAACAAGTAGGGAGCATTCAGCAGGAACTTCGGAGCTCTGCGTATCAGCTCCATAGGAATATTGAGCCTGTGGTTTTCATGTCTGTAACACTTTCCTTCTTTGCCTCACCCTCTCAACTGTAAAACCTTTTTTTTTTTTTTTCTGTTGCTGCTCTTCCCCTGAGGCTTTAATGTTTACACAGCTTTTTTCCACGGCTCTGCTTTGTAAGGACACAGCCCCAATTAAAGCTCTGATTCTGCAATATTCGTGGAAAAAAATAACACAAGTTCAAAAATTTCTTTTGAAGAGGCTGATTGCTGTTAACCAGCCAACAAGTTAGTTAGTATATTGCTGATTCTTGTTTTCATCTCTCAGTTTGATTTCATCACTGTAGCAATGAGGTTAGCCATATAAAACTTTTCAAATGAGCAATTTCTGGGGAATAAATATTTATTAAATTGCTGCTTTTGAGCGCTGGAATCTGAAATATTTTTTAAAAACTAATCAAAATAACTCGAGAGTGATAAACACATTCTGGGGATCATAACGTTGGAGGGCTCTAATCAAAGCTGTTGACACAGCAGGGCTCCGATATACTGCATTGCAAAGGGGGTGGGAAAGAGGGTCCTGGAATCTCACTTATATCTTCACCTGGGGGAAGGAACCTTTGTAATAAACAGCAGCTCATCTGTCTGCAGCAAGGCAGAAAAAGGTCAACGCAACGGCTGTTAGGCCTTTAATATTTTAATTTAGGCAATTATCAAGGGACCACATGTAGAACCTCTTGTCTACAGAATCCACATGAGGGCATGATGATGACTTTATTATCCAAATGACATAAAAAGATACCCTAGCAGGTGTACTCACTTTCTTCAGTAAGAAACACTGCCTGACCAGTTTTTATGACATTATGTTCTTTTTATTCTAAAAAAGCGTACACTTACTCATATATTTGTATTTATATTTACATATTTATATATTGTTTCTTACAAATTTATGCTTATTTGTATAGCATATTTATTCACTTGTAAAGGCAGTAGCACTTCTGTAGCATTTTTATCACATCTTATCTGCATGTACTTTATCTATGCTAAACTAAGTCCCCCACTACCCATACCAGGTATGTTTAACAGCAGAAGGTAGTTCAGACATGTCACGAAGAAACACACAGCGTACTTCCCAGCTCCCCTTCTTGTAACTGCTAAACTGTCCTTCCTCCCAGGATGTCTGCCCATATATAAAGTCAATGCATACATTCTCACACTCAAACCAGAAAAAATTTATTTACCTACTCAGTCCCAGATAAATCCCTTGCCCACAATATCTTCTGTACTATACAATAAATACATATATAAGATGTGAAAGTATGACATACATGCTCCACAGGCATACTTGAATTATACTGTTCCTTTTGTCTCCAAAGGAGCACCTCTGAAGAGGTCACATACAAGTGTTCAGGGGTGCTTTACATACGCATACATGTGCATGTAACTATTTATACATGCACATCACATTTTGACAAGGAAAAAAATATATGAAAGGTGCATAATTCAGAGTAAGAAGGTTACTCAGACCTTGCAGTTACTTGTAAGGTTTCTGAGGCTACTGACTACGTGCTCTGCCTGCTCCGTTTCTGTTGATACACAACATACACACATACCACTACACAATTTACACTTTTTCCCCAAGTATAATATCCTGAAAAACAAAAATTACAGTGACAGTTGAAAACTCTTTAAAAACTACAGCATAATTTCCATTAAAAAAAAAAATCTGGAATCCTCCGTAGAAGTTTAATTTTCATAAAATAAACTCAAGATGATAAAAAGATGACAGCAGAAAAAAAAATACATTTACTATCTTCAGTTCTCTCTGTGGTGCTTATGTTTTCAGAGCCTGGTAACAGCAGGTGACTTTATAAACTATGTGGTGTGACAGAACTTAATGAATATTGGATGAAAAAGAAACCCTAATTCAACAGATACTAGCTATAATGTGCTTAACTTGATAAATAACAGCAATATTTATTAGACTTCCAGCAATTACTTCTGCTTAAAATATTTCCTTTCTTTTACTCAGTATTTAAAATACCAAAGAAAGGCTATGTTTAACATCCTACTGTACCCTACAGCTCCTTGGTATTACAGCCCCCAGCACTTCTATTGCTGTTGTACTACCATTACGTGTTACAACAATAAACTGAAAGACAAAAAAGCTTAAGGGGGGG
>Ga0065711_1003899_pt1 | contig 42019 bp, 26 predicted proteins | sample Hoacrofraction12_FD_59098 | JGI IMG/M metagenome (GOLD analysis project Ga0065711, IMG submission 59098) | Hoatzin crop microbial communities from Cojedes, Venezuela - Epithelial fraction 12 v2 (version 2) | ecosystem: Host-associated > Birds > Digestive system > Esophagus > Crop | place...
GCACTATCTCTCTTCTTCTCAGGGTCAGGATGGCTGGGCACTAACTCCCTTCTTCCCAGGGTTTATGGCCCACAAGTTCCAACACATCCTCCCTCATCAATTGCACCGCACTGGGGGCCCTGCTGAGGCCTACACTGGCAGTCCCCAGCGCTGGCCCAAAATGCATTTTACAGCCTCAAACACTCTCCTGTCACCCCGTCGCTGCCCTGCTCCTGTCAGTAGGGTAGCGGGCAAAGCATGACTGTTGCTCTCCATCTGTCTGCTGACACCTGCCTACTTCTCCGTCAGACTCCCAATACAAATTTTTCCTGTGCTTCCCGATTTGCGTCCAGTACTGCTGACTGTTGGTAGTAAAAGGACAAAGCGTTACAACAGCCAAAGGCTGGCCACGGGGCACATCTTCCGACTGCAGCAGACAGGGACACCGATGCGTGAGGAGTCCGAGCAATTCATCACATAATAAAACTTTGGCATCCAAGGGCCGGATTCCTTTCCAAGCATGCAATCTGCTCTATTTTCTGTATATGAACTATCTATAAATTGCCAGCTCAGCCCACAGATGAGCAAAATTTAACTTATACAATAGCAGATGCTAAGGCTTTTTTTTTTTTTTAGGGATTTCACAACAGTATAATGTAATGTAGAGACAAATTACTGTCATGCTAAATCTGCTTTCTGTTCCCACCTCCCCACTGCACATTCCTCAAATAAGTTGACACTTATTATTTCAGTAGAACGGTGATGTTACATACGCCTCTGTGTACATGGTGGGATAATAAATTTGAATTATTTCTAGATGCTCTGATGCAGACAAATATTTGAAAGCAAATAAGTTTTAAAGTTAACTTTCACTCCCCCAAAAGTTTTCACCAAACTCAAAGTGTACTTGGCAGCTGATCTTTCCCAAACCTACCCACTGTCTTATAAAGCTATTTATTGTATCAGAATCCAGGATGTGAATTACATGTATTTTCCAGTCACATTCCAGCCTTTCAGAGAAAAGTCTGTAGGAGAGTTGGTTTCACTCTGTAACCCACTGATCATCACTGTCCTAAGCCTCAGAGTGAGCCTACCCTGAAGCCTGTCAGCTTCAGAATAGAATAGAACAATTTCAGCTGGAAGGGACTGACAACCACCATCCGGTTCACCTGCCCAAGCACTTTGGGGCTGACCAGAAGTTCCAGCACGTTGCTGAGGGCACTGTCCAGATGCCTCTGGGACACCGACAGGCCTGGGGCATCGACCCCTTCTGTCCCAGGGTCTGACCCCCTCTCGGTACAGAAACGCTTCCTGGTGTCCAGTCCAAACCTCCCCGGCACAGCTCAGCTGTTCCCGGGCGTCCTGTTGCTGGATCCCGAGGAGGAGAGCTCAGCACCTCCCTCTCCACGTCCCCTCCTCAGGAAGCTGCAAGGAGCAATGAGGTCTCCCCTCAGCCTCCTTCTCTCTAAACCAGGCAAGTCCAGAGCCCTTGGCCGCTCCTTGCAGGATATCCCTCCAGCCCTTTCCACTTGGAGTTGTTGAATTTCACCCCATTAACCATTGCCCAGTGCTCACATCTATCCAGAGCCCTCTGCAAGGCCACTTGTCCTTCAACAGAGTCAACAGCACCTCCCCATTTGGTATCGTCAGCAGACTTGCTAAAGGCGCATTCCACTCCTGCATCCAGGTCACTGATACATACATGGACCAGAACCAGCCCTAGGACGGAGCCCTGAGGAACACCGCTGGTGACTGGTCACCAGCCAGATGTAGCCTCTTTCACTACAGCCCTTTGAGCTCCGCCCTTCAGCCGGTTCCTCACCCAGCGTGCCATGAACCTGCTCATCCCACAGCTGGACACCTTGTCTAGAAGGGTGCTGTGAGGGACAGTATCCAAAGCCTTACTAAAATCCGGAACTACATCCCCTGCCTTCCCTTCATCCACAAGGCAGGTGAACTTATTGTAGAAGGATATCAAATTGGTTAAACAGGACTTTCCCTGTCTGAACCACATTGGCAGTGCCTGATGATGACTGCATTATTCTGTAAGTGCCTTTCAATTATACTCGGTATGATCTTCTCCATAATTTTCCAGGAACTGAGGCTGGACTAAGAGCTCTGTAGTTCCCTGGTCTTCCCTCACACCCTTCTTGTAAACCGGAATAACGCTGGCGAGCTTCCAGTCAGCAGGGACCTGCCCAGACTCCCGAGACCTCTGGCAGCTCATCAAGCAGGGTCCTGCCGTACCATCCGCTGGCTCCTTCATCCTCCTGATGAATCCCGCCAGGCCCCATGGACTTGTGACCATTCAGCTGATACAGCTGGTCAGGGAAAGCATAAAACTGAACTCATCAGAAACCATCCAGATTTGTTCAAAAATGTCACTTTTTCTAAGTTCTAGAAAAGACTCAAGTTTGCAGAGCTGGTCCTTACAAATTTCCCTTTAACAACTTCTAATTCTTCCATCCTTACTTGGCTTTGTTGTATGACGTTAAATTAACGTTTCCTTTCAACCTAGATTGCAAAATAATGTTCATATGACTGGCAAAATGAGAGCTGAGGATCTACCCAGAGAAAAGGTGACATAAAAATGTAACAGCACTGTCATCTGAAAAAAGTGCTCAATGTGAACAGAAATGAGCGGCTAGCAACACAGAAAATTCTGCATCTTCTTCCTGTTGTCATTTTAGCAAGAGTTGTGTGTTATCCCAGACAAAGTAGGAAAGGTACTTACCAAAGGGTGCATCTTTCAGCATCTCATAAAGACATGTCAGCACTCATAATTCAGATTCGAGTACAGTTTTCCAGGCTACACTAACTAAAACTGTTTTGTTTACAGCAGAGAGGAAAATGAGGAATTTTTCCAGGCTATTTGCTAAAAACAACTCTCAGGGCAGATTTTCACACATATTTAGATGCATAAAGACTCCTACTGGCATTTTCTACAATTAGGTGCCGGAGTGCTATTAAAACCCCGACAGCTATTCGCATTGTTGGGCAATTAAATGCCTCCAAGCTCCAGCACCCCATCCAGCAGCACATGTTCATTTGGAGAAATTCCATCATCCAGATACTTGCATATAAAAATGTTCAGCGTCTATGAACAACGCCATAAAACCCACTGCAGCAGTAGTTACATTTGGCAGCAACCTACTGAGTAGGACTATCAGAGAGAAGGATGTACGTACGTAACACACAAACGGCTGTGCCCAAACACCGTGCTTGCCGACAGCGTGTTTTCTTACCTCTGGGAGCACTGCCCCCAAACTGGTGTTTCTGCACTGTTAAAGTACTTCAAGAACATCTTAGAGAAGTATCATCAGCCACATCACATTGTTTTGTTCTTCAGGTAATTAACGCTTCATACTCCTGGTAAGGGCAGGAGAAGATCAGACTCTGGTAGAACGCTAAATTAAAAATGAGCAAAGCCTTCATTTTTAGCAGCAGAACTTATTCCTCCTGTAAGGCCAGCAGCAATCTGACTAACCTTAATTGTTCTGTCAAATCGTTACCCATCCTGCAAGTCCAGGATTCCATGCAAGCAATGTTGAGCAGCATGCAGAAAGGCGGTCTTTGTAGAGAGCCTGGGTAATATATTTTCCTGGTAAATGGATTTTTGCAATAGAAATATTGCAGCTTCATTATATCATGATGAAAAACACTGCATTTCAGTGCATCAGGCACGCTATGCTCATTTTAAGTATTAAATATAAATATGCACATAGCAAGATACTTAACTCTGCAAGTCCTCCAGTGGAGGATCATTAACTGAACAGCAGTTCAGTTAGGTAAACCTGGTCCCAAGGAGCTGTAAGTCCAGGCCATTCTGGTTGTACTGAATATGTGTTTACAAAGCAGATCACCAATGTCCACTTGTCAAATAAGAAAAATCTTTTAAACTGAGAATCTCGTAAGAAATATCTCTTTTCCTTTCAGAAACATGCTAGGCTGATAAACAGAAAAGTACATCTCAGCGCAGGACATATGACAATGGCAGTTGTCAACTCTCAAACACATTTTTATTTATTTGAGAGATTTCTGATATTTTACATTATTTTTGAGGCTACATTCAAATAAATTTATAGGTTAAATTCTGCCTCTAAAACAAACACCCGCCTCTCCTTCTAAGTCACTTAGTGAAACCCTTACTGGCACAAAGCTTCCACTCACCGATATGGATTTTAATGCATATCTGAAAAACAGAATTGGGCAGTGATATTATATCTTAAGAGGACACGGTCAAAAAATCATTATACCCAAGATATTACTCCCGATAACTTCTGGAAGCCAAAGTTGATACGTTATTTCAGGCCAAAATTTTGTTTTCTTCGTAATTACACTGCTTTGTTAGTGTAGTGTCACTGCTGTAACATTTTATTTAAATAAGATTTTGTATCAGGACAAATACATAGAACATAAGAATTACATGGACAATGCAACACAGAAAACTAAGTTTTGAATTATACAGTTTCACTGTACAAAAGCAAGATGTCACAGACTTCTGGCTAAACCTGTATTACAATAGAACATCCTGCTGTGCCTGAATTCTGTAGCATCTCTGAAGACATCATCTGCTTACACAGAACTGGTTTTATGCTGTTTAGGGACAGCAGAGAATTATTCAATGAAAGTCTTAGATTCAAGGTGGATGATCCAATTTTCATGCTGGTTTACATTAGGGATAGTTTTGGAGATATAAATAGACTCAATTTTCAAAATGAGTGTTTCTTTTGAGTACCTTGATTTGAAGATATCCTGTGTGAGAAACCCGAGACCTCTTTTCTAAGTGATACATATGTTCAACGCCAGAAAAACTGCTAAGAATTACAGGTACTCATCACCTATGAAATCAAAGCCCATGGTGTCTAAAACAGGGTTTCTAAGAATAGAAGCACTGAAAATGTCCCTTCACATCACTTTCCTTTACAGGCATAATTAAATAACTTGTTTGTGTACGCTCTTGTCTGTATGCATGCACATATGCATGCATATACACTGCAGCTTTTAAATCTGAGCAAATTTAGCCAAAGCTACAGAACTCTTGGTGAGGTATAAAAATGAATTACCTATAGGTAAAGCAAAGCATGTCCATAAATAAGGATATAAATTGAACAAAACTGTGCCTGCAAAAAATCAGGCACTGAATTTTCTTGCTTTTGTAAGAGTCCATGAATATATTAATAGAAGTTTTACATATTTTATACACTCAGATATATACATATATTTTGTCAGTAATGTGTGCTTACATACATACATACGCACACATGCAAACCTATGTGTACACTTACCACACACACACACTCACATTCCCTTATCTGCACACATTCAAGTTCTTTAATTTTAAAGAAAATGCCACCATTTAATAAACACTGGAATTGGTTCCAGGTTCTCCAGGATTTTAGAATCGTAGAAAAAGGTAACTTGCATCTGTCATTGCATATGAAAAAAAATCTGGACTTTGCAACCAAATTAAAACAAAAAGAAAGACCACACACACCCCTCAGGCTACCAGCTTTCCAATTAGGAATCAAGGTATTGGAATGAATCTGGTATAAATGCAATAAGCAATGGCAGCTTTTAGTATGAGTATTTTTTACAATACATGTGAATATTTTGGAAGATAAATTAGTACCAATTTATGGTGAGCAAAAAGTCCTTTCCTAGACAGGTCACTGCTGAGCCCCTTTTTTCTTCTGCTCTAGCTCCTGCAAGCGTTCCTCCCGGCACTGAGCATGCTGCGTTCCCACTTTGTGGGCTGTCTCGGTGGCTGCAATGTCAATCTGTGCATATCGGCATGATCCACTTGCTGAAAAAGCAAATAAAGCCCTGTAAAAGACTATACGTTTCCTATATTCCTGGGTAAAACTGGCGCAGGGTTAAGCTATCAAGACACTTCCTCCACAGATTTCCTAGATGGTCTTGGTCCTGTCTTTAAAGCAAGCTCTAGAAAGGGAGTAAGATGATAACCACAACTAAAAAAAAATTTTTTAAAAGTCAAAAGCTTTGTTATCTACAGATTTTACGTGTTTTAGCTATCTGGTTTTCTTCAAATAAGCAAATGAACCACTTGTATTTCTGCCCCAGATTTGAATCTCCACCCCTACTCCTCCCAGCAGAAGACAAAATTGAGCTCAGCTCCCCCGCTTCTGGGAGACTTCATCAGCAGGCTACTAGTCAGTACATGAACAACATCTGGTATTTGGAAAGAAAACACCTTTGGTAGGGCAGTTGGCAGGGATTCTTCTTTGCCTGGATTAGGCACTCTGTGAACGTTTACCAGATCAACCACCTTCAGCCTCAGACAGAATGACAGTTTAGTCCAGTAATTGGCAACACAGGAGATAAAAGCTGCTTAGTCTGTTCGGGAGCCAAACAGTTCTGCATAGGTGCAGACATACAACTCCAGAGGCTGGGAAAACCTTAGTATGAAAAAATAAAATATTTGTGGTCATTAAGAGCACCTTCAAAGTTATACAACTTGAGCTTGAGAGAGTAGTTGACACTTAGGAAATCTTTTGTCAGTTTGTGGAAGTTGGCGCTTCGTTCTTAATGCCTTGGTTTGCTGTCTTTGAAATGAAGATAAAACATTGCCTTTACATCTCGACAGGATGGTATACACAGAACTACATTAAAGTGTGGGAGAAGCTTACAATTACTTAACTAGAGCCGTATAAACAACCCCAAAAAACCAATGGGAAAGGTGCTAGCATTTCAAAGTTAATTAAGTTGCTGAAATTAAAAGTATAAAAGTTCAAATCCAAATAGCTGAAAACTATACATGGAAAACCCATCAATACCAGATGTGAGCAATTAAATGCCAGATCCTGATTAGGGGCTTTCTGTGAGGAGGAATGCATCTCTAGATGACAACACATGGTAGGTATAATGCATGTTTTTGTACTGATTGTCCAAGTTAAGCATAGAAGTAAAATACCCAGATCCAGACAAACGAATTTAAAAAAAATATTTTTTAAATCAAATACTTGAATTGGCTTCCTCTCTGCAGCATTTTCACACATCTCTGTGGAGAGCAGATAGAAGAACACTGCGTTCTATGCTTCAGCATATGCTGCATGGCTTCAGAGTCAGCATCTTCAGGAGCAAGCCCTGTACACCTACACCCACAGGCCTGTTTCTGAAGCCAAGCAAGAAAAATTAAGTGTAGTTCTAATACGTGCAACGAAAATCTTGAGAACACAAAGCAAATTACCGTCTGCCAAACTCCACAGACACAGAAATGTTCACGTTTGATGGAGTGCATATACAATGCACCTGTCAGAGGGACGCAACATCTTATAGAACCTCATCACTTAAAAATCTCCAACAGAGTTGGCAATTACAACTGCCTCACAAACGGACCAGTGTTCAACTCCTCTGTTAGCAGGAGTCTATGGATAGGTGAGAAATGAAAATTCCCAATCCAGTCTGCATTACTCCTTCCTTTGCTGTTTAAATAGTACTGCAGACTTCCTTACCTCTTATGCTTGTGCTGGGTTCTTGAAGTTCCAGTTCCATGTAATGAAGTTGTTTTTTGGAAGTAGGGCTGACAGGAATATTAACATAGGTGGCTGTCTCGCTGTGGGGTCGATCTGATGCAGGGACATCAGCTGAATAACCTACTGCCCCTTCTAAAATAAGTAACACGTTGTTGTAGACACTGTTTGTAATGACCAATGATGCATTTCATAAAAACGCAATGTTCCATCAAATGTTCTGAAAGCAAACGTTCAGCAGCAACAACTTAGCCTGGCAAACAGCACATTCCTCAGTTGTAGATGGAACACGAGAACACTAAGGTTTCTACAGAAAAGATCCTGCGAGAATGAGCAAGTCAGGATCTATGCAGAAGACCACAGACCACAGTCAGTGATCTCACTGTGTTGTGACAGAAAGCAAGCGCTATGCAGAGATTTTCAAACAGAAGCAGTGTATGCACAGTGCTTTCAGCTCTAACTTAGGTTAGTAAAGCCCTGTATAAAGTAATCTGTTCCAGGAAGATGTGGACTCTTATATCATTCTCAAGAGAGCAACCAAAGTCACTAGAAGTTCAGAGAGTGTGTCCTGAAAACAGGGACTGAAGAACCGTTTAAAGCAAGGGGAAGGCAAGCTTCAGAAGACAACATTGACAGCTGAGTTGAAACAGACAAAAACGATGCCAAGTGGGGACAGACAAATAATAAAATACTTCAATTGTAGGAAAAAAGTAGAAGATCAGACAGTAGGAAAACCTTCTCTAATAGTAAAGATCACAAGAACATTAGAGGAAATCCCACAGAGGCTGAAGAATTTCTGCATCTAGAAATTTCTAAAAAAGAGATAGACTAACATCTACTAGGAAACAGTTTTCTGTAAAGTGATTCTGACTTAAAGACAACTTTTGTGTCTACTGGATGAATTCTCAAGACCTCTTCCAGCCCTACTTCCAGCTATTCTAATCTTGCCAGAAATGAAACTAAGAGAAAAGGCAGAAGGTTCCATTCACTGGCCAACCAGGCATTTCAGCCCTCAGCCTCTGAAGTGACATCGGGCACCTATATCTAGTTTCTCAATCCATGAATACCAAGAGAATTCCTAGAATTGCCTGGACTACAGGAGACCCAAATACAAACCCGTATTCCCTTTGTGCTTGGGCAAACCTTTGAGTCACATTCTCATTGTCCTTCTCAGCAGGCTAGTAATCACCTGCCTGTCCAGTCCAGTTGAAGTTCTTACCCTTAAATGCTTTCTTCTGTTAAGTCAATTTGGGACAGATGAGCACAGAGGACAGATGGCATCACTTTCAGGTTGTCCCTTCCAGTTCCCTGATGTTCTCTCATTAAGCCCTTCCCTGTCCGCGCATAAAACTCCTATCAAAACTTGATTTGTCCAAATCACTGCTTTTCTTTCCTGCCCATTCAGACACTGTTGAGACGTGAATGGAGAGGCAGTAGGTGATCAAGGCTTTTATGGCACAGAAGAGAATGACTTCTTTCATCCAACCAACAGCAGCTGTGAATAACCATTAAGAGGAACTTTTTCTTCTTCTTGGACTGTATTAAGAATAGCAGAGGTAGCTCATACGAAGTTGGGCAACAGTAAGAGATTTCAGGCTACAGTAGGTACAAAGATAATGTAATGTCTCCAGGCTTAAGCTGTTTAAATCAAAAGAATCTACTGTGCAGTCCAAAATTTTAAAAGCCTGGAAAGTTGGCCAATTTTCTGACAGATATTCGTAAAGAAAACATAGGAACATCCACGAAGTAATCAAACATTTTTCTGACTGTCAGACTTCAAGTTGTTGTTCCAAAGCCAGGTGTTAGAAACAAAATGAAAAGGTAAACAAACAAACAAACAAAAAAAATCAAACAGAAGAAATTTCTATATCTTCATCAAACATAATTCTCAGAAATTATTTTCAATTATTGTGTCTAACGTATTTCATAGGAATTTGGCCTAAATGTGCCAAAAGGGATTCAGCAGAACCATACTACTGAAAAGCTGCATCCCAGGTAGTTAAAGGTGTAAGCAAATGACAATCTCAAGGACTGATAGTCACGAACAGTCATGAAGGAAAAGACAATCTTTGAAGCCTTTCTATATATATTCAGGGAGCTGAATGTCACACCTGATGCAGACAAGCCCAGTGATTTTCCTGAGAAGGAAAAAACCACACATGGAGAAAAATATATGAATTGGTGGGGCTTTGTGCAAGAAAAGCAAAAGAAACACACAGAACAAAGAAACCCCTGGCAACTATCAAATATTCTTCTCAAAGAAAAAAAAAAAAACAAACCAGGAAGAAAGTTGGGCAAACTGGAATGGAAGGAAAGGAAAAGTCCTCTGTTGTTTAGACTGTGCTGTCTTAGTAGAAACTGTGCTTTTCTTTGTAAGCATAGAAATACTTGACTTTTCGTTTTCCCTTCAAATTAAAAAAAAACCCCCTCATTAGACATGAAAAACTGGCATATATTTCTTTGAAGAGAAAGGTTTATTTGAAAAGCACAAGTAAGCAAAAGCTCATCCTAAGAAAACAGGGCAGACACACAGAGCCATGGACAAAGACAGTGCTTTGGAGCAGTCCGTTCTTGGTGAACAGAGGTAGAAGATGCTTACAAGAGAGGTCAGAGGACCAATATTCGAGATCATTATGGAAGGAGGATTCGAGAGAAAAACAGACCAAAATGTGTGGTTACAACATTCTGAAATGGGGGAAAGGGGGAAAAGGTAGGAAGAAAAAAAGATAGTAAGTAACAGGAGAAAAGAAAGGAAAAGACAGTATAATTGGGGAGGGAAGAAGAAAATAATGTTTGAAAATGGTGGTTTACCCTTCTTTCAGCAAGTGTTAGTTATTCATATTTTCTACCCTGTGTAGGCACCATTCTGAGAAATGTGCGATAAAGAACACAGAAAGAAAACCAACACCATAAACAAAGCCCCAAGATAAGTGTGTGTGTCAGCATGCATGTAAAGCTGACACATTTAATGGGCACGACCTCAAAAAAAGTGTTTAGAAGACATCACAACAAGAAAGGAAATGCGAAAAGAAACAGATGTTAGTGTCCTCTAATGCAACTGGCTGCAAAGATCTTTACTCACCAGGTTCCTCAGGGCTAGTAGGAGTTCCAGGTTCTGCAGGAAGTGTCAGCGTCTCATAACCACCTTTAGAACCTAGAATACAGGAATATCGTCAATTTGGATTTAGGAATTTGCACAATGACAACAAAGCGTATGATTTTCCAGTTTTGACTTGTAACCTTCTAATTTGAATAATCATATTGAAAAATCTCAGAAAGTACAGTGGCTACTGTTGACTGTTCTGTGGTGGTATGTCAGCATTTTCTAATGAGTGTAACAGCAAGGAAATAAACGTTAGGACATTTTTACAGGTATTCACATTGAAGGTCACTGAAGTCAACAGTGTGTTTTGCTGTACATCGATGGGGAAGCAAAGCTGTCTTGAATGCATGAATCAGGAAGAAGTGCGTGGGTTATCTTGGGAGCATCTGGAAGACTCTTGTTAAAATTCCACCTCCAGCATGATGGATAACTTCTTGATTTCTGACAAAGCTCTGTAGAAAATGCTTAAACTAGCCCTTCCAAATATAACTTCGCTTTCCAAGTGCAAATCATCATCTTTGCAAGAAGCCAGGTTGCACAACATCACCAGTTCTTCCAGAGCACAAAGCTGAAAAAAGATGCCTAGGTTCTCTCATGATCTCAGACTCCATCCCAGTTCAAACAAGGCAAGCTAAAAAGCTATGCCCATAGAATGAACGTATTTGGATTAATTTTGAATGATAAACACTCACAATTTTGTCTGCTGGTGTTGTTTCTTTCTCCATTATCATGAAGTATCTTTAAATGTGGTGGGGTTTTTTATCCCTACCACATCATTGCTAAGGTACAGGCTTGCTCATGGCTCAAGGTGGGGTTTTTTTGGTGGGTGCCCTCTGTTAAAGTTCTGGCAGCATTTTACTACTGTGAATAAGATTACTGCCTATGCTCTGACACTTATCTCATCTGTCACTGCCTCTTCTAAACCTATCCCATCTGTCACTGCCTTTCTAACAAAATCCCTGCAAAGCAAAAAACCCAAAGAAATACATAAGCCTTACAATAGGGAATCAAGTCATACATTACCTTTAACATTTTCTGAATTTAAAATAGTTTAATTTAGTTTAAATTTACATGCACACACATACCTCATAACCACTTCTACTTACCAGCTTGGAGACTGTGCCCTCTATGCACTTTCAAAGACCCAGAAGCTTCCATGACAGAGGCACCACCTGTTTTCAAAGAGAGATATTCACCTTAAATCTAAATACCTGTTGCTATTATTACATATCTGCTGTGCATCAGCATTTTTAGTAGTTGTTTCTGAAACATGAAGAAAACTGTCAGTAAGAATTACAAGTCATTGATCTTCATTTAAGCAGTATTTCTCTTTTTTTTGCTAAATTCTTTATCCTGAGATTAGGGCATTATAATCTAATTTTGTTGTTTTTCTCCCTTTAGAAAGAAAGGATGCCTTCTATAGAACTTCAGGATACTGGCCTCCCAGTTTGTGGCAAGTACTACCTCACTCACAGAGACAGTTGTCTTGAACTGAGAAGTAAAATGGCAATGAAAACTGAGTGGGCAGCTGCCTTTGCAATGCATAACATAGATTTGGGATCCACAAATCTTGAAGTGTTCATTAAAATATCATCAGACTTGATCCAAAACCTATTAAAGTTAATGGGAAGAACTGTATCACACTTCAGTAGCCCACCATCCAGTTTTAGACGTGCAGACACAAACTGGGGCAGGGTGAAGGGTAGGAAAAGGGTCTGGCTTCCATGAGCTTTGAATCCAGGCCACAGCTGGTTCTTGTGAAGCACTGTTCCCACTGTCGCAGCCAGGCGAGCTTTACTGAGGGCATGTCCGATGGCACGGTGGGTCACCTTTCCCCATCCCTGTTCAGATCAGCGGGAAGCTGTCCCAGGTATGGTAGGAAACGTGGAAGTTTGAAGAAACAAGAGCTAGCAACTCAGAAACCTACAGAGTGGTCCGCGTGTAGTGGGCTTTGTCTGCACACACGTACCCCTTCTTTATTTAACCAGCAAACTAATCAGCATTACACCTGCCTGCTTGGCTAGCACGATCCCAATCCAGCCACGAACCGCTTGTCTCTACCATTGTCACTGTGGGCACCTTAATCAAGATGAGCAGCATTTACTCCCTCACTCGAATAATTTCAAAGGAACTTCCAGTGCAAGTAAAAGGGGCTTAACAGAAGCGAGGTAGGAGGCTGCATTTGTGCATGACCCTGTGCTGGTGACAGGGCAGCTGTGCCACGTGCTGCTGGGTGTTGGGCATCAGGTGTAAAATTGTCACTCTCTTCTGAACTGATGAACAGTCTCTAAGCAGGTGAGACATTTCTCTGCAAATTGTTTTTAAAATAGCATCCAAAAATTACTGTAATTCTTGCACAACATGAAGAAATTCTATAAAATAAATATCAGTCTCAAATACCCAAGACATCTGCATGAACTAGGAACCTAAAGAAACTGTCGATTTCTTAATTTTTCCCCAGATAAATTATACATTCATACAATTTTTTTCTAATTCTACTAACTTCCATGCTTGTAAAATTATTCCTACATCTTTATAAAATAAATCTAAACAAAACTATGTATGATCTTGTTTAATGAGGAAAATGGATTAAAAAAATAAACACCTATTTGAGAGTGCACAATTGAACTAAAACCTTTAGTTTTGCAGTATTTGTGTACACAAAAGCATGTATAGGGTAATCCAAAGGTACAACAATTTTCAAGCATACCATACTGAGAAACTGATTTTGTATTTTAACAAAACCTTTACATACTCTGCTGAGGACTTAACCACTAAAAATATTGTTTGAAATTTTGTTTTTAACAAGACTCTTGATATAAATAAACACAAAAATAGGACAGAAGGTATGATGCCCTGGACTAGCTGATATACTTATTTTCCTTTTTCTCCTCTCAGAGCATCCTGTCTCTGCATTATTAAGAATATCAGAATATTCTTTATGCAGCCGAAAGCCTTGCCTTACTTTGAAGATTATGGCTTTATGCTAATTGCAGCTTCATCACAAAACTGGTGAGGGGTATTTTTCTCCCTCAAAAACTTAATGTAATTCAGTAGATATAATTTCACAGGAAACATGGATTTTTAAGCAACATTTTTTGGATTTTGGAAAAGTATACAGGACAGGAAAGGAGATTTAAAACAACAAGATATTCCAATCCATTTATGGTCAAGTTGAACTTTTCCCATTTGGAGCTCGTTTAAAAGAACTATGTTAATGCTTCAGGATTTGACCTGTTGCATTTTCCACATTTTCAGATCTGGCAACTAACAAATATTTACATAGCCGAATCTCTTATGGAATTTTTCTGAAGCTTTGAACTGTGTTGTATAAACACATGTCAACAGTGATCAACCTAGATATTTTCTTCCTTTCTTCCTTTTTCTTTACAGCTACCATATAAACTGGTTTGTTTCTAATTTATGAATCCTAGGATAATACTTGCAGGAATGGAAAAAGCAAGTTGGCAAGACAAATTTCTGAACGTATAAAGCCTCCAGCAGGAGACAGACTCTCCCATCATTCTTTTTGTCTTGCAAGGGATTGTTAACAATAGTTTTTTCAGTTTCCCCTGCCATCCAGTTCTGTGTGGCTGACTCACTCAGGTCTGTGTTAAAACTGAGTAGCTCACCAAGAGAGTTATTTCTGTTCTGCTTTCCTCAGTGTGTAAGAGGAAGAAGATATTCAAAATGTGACAAAACGAAAATATGCTGCAGAATATTTTGCATTCCTACATATGATTAGATTCAAACATCTGATGTCGCTCAATGAAGACAACCACTATTTGAAACATTTTTCTAACTTCATAGTCATTTCTTTATGCCCACCCTTCAAAAATAAGCACAGTTTACAGCATGTGCTACAAGAAAGAACCACAAGAAGAAACATGCTATAAACTGAGTCCAGACAGTTTGCATTTTCAAGTCCTGTCGCCTATCATTACATGGCCAGTGAGCAGACACACGCAACACTACATTGCCCTTACCAAGCGATCACTTCTTACTGCCCAGCCTCTATGCCTTCATGGAGTATGTCACAAACTCTGCAGGTCTGGGCTATTAAATTTGCTGACAAGAAGTCAGAACAGAAGAATACACTATGCTCTGTGATAAATTCTTGCTTCTTACTGAATTAAAACTACCTTTATTACGAAGTACTTTGATCCACTCAGGCAAGCAACATTTCCATCTCCTCCTTTGAAAACAGATACCGTGCTTTAAGGAGCATCCAAAGCCTAGAGCTACTGACTGACAGGAGAAATACTGCGAGTAAACCAGAAGGGGTTTTGCTGTAAATGTAATATAAGGTTTCCTGGTGATGTATAATTACCCTGTAAAACTTCCCTAAATTTGTTACTTTTCAATTTCCAAAGTGATTAGTGTGTCCAAAAGAATCACAGAGGATGTAATTACCTCTAGCTGTTATTCATCTTCCCATGCTGTAGGGCCACTCCAGCCCAGCCTCCCATCCTTAAAAATGCAAAAGTGTTAAGCTAGAATCATTACCATCTTCCTCTACCAGGAAATTTAGTGTCTATTTTTTGAAAAATATACCATCAAAGATGCTTTACATTTGCGCCAAAAATCTTGATGCATCTGAAGCTCAGGATCTACACTGGCCAAGAATGAAGGTCACATAATGTGTTTCCTTACTATGACTATGTTTGCAAATAAGGTTCCTCATCTTTGTGTTCTAGAAGACCGGGACATGCAATTTCCCCAGATCTCATCTGTCAGAAAAGGCATGGGGAAGCAAATCAGGGATACAGACAAGGCAGGACTAGAGGGTCACTGTGGCATGGACTTACCACCTGCTGCCACCTCCAAAACAGGGAACAGGAACCTGCTGGATCTACTCAGCCCAGAGGATGAAGCAGCAGCATTCGGTCCATTCACTAGCACACGGTTTCACCAAAGCGACATTTTTTTCCCCCACTCATGTCAGGCCCCTAGTAATTCAGATAGTCACTAAGGCCAAGGGTTAGCTCATAAAATGCAATACGTATTTTAATCAGCTTACTTGTTCTGAGCTCCTATTTTTCTTCCCCTACAGAATTATTTTGAGTGCACTTATAAAATAAAGCACAATCAAGAAAGAGCATGTAATATCATGGCTGAATTTCATTAATCAGTTTCTCATTACAATAATACTCTTCTATTACAGTTTTTAGCCCTGTGAGGTAAGACTTGTTTACGGTGGACACTGTTCAGCACGCAGTCCTTTATTGGCTCAATAAAAGTACCATAGTGTACTTTGTCCTCCTACATCTGAAGAGCTGACAACACATTTCCTGAAAGAAAAATTGTGAATTATAAATTATTTTCAACTGAAGCATAACAACCAACACAGTATGGCCCAGATTCTTCTATCTCACTGCTCTCAACTAATTCCTTGAAAGATTACTCCTAAGCTTGCAATAGAAGTATCAGGCTGCATAGGTTTGCACTAAAAATTTAAAAAATGCATGAAAGAAAGCCTATTTTTCCATCATAAAAGCTAAGCTGTCAGACAGCTGAGTTCATTTTCAGCACTCATCACCTGTTACATACTTAATTTTACTCTTTCTTTTTGTCTCCTTACCTTGACTTCCTATCTACCTAAAAACAATTTAATAGGGATGCAATGTTCATAATCAGCATTCAGCTGACATTTCAACTGAATTCCAATCCGCAGCATTGCTTTATGTTTATTCCTTAATGCATCCTTTCAGAACATTTCACATCAAGCAATGTGTGTGTCTGGTATTACAAGCAAAGAGGCTGTCAGATAGCAAGAGTGTCTGTTGCAATGCTGAATTTGTTCCTGTGGAATATGGAAAAGAATGGAAATGCACAGACAAAAAAAAAAAAGAAAAGAGACTTCAAGAGTCAGAAAATTTAACAATATTAACAATATCATTCCAGGGGAGGGTATTTGTTAACTTACTTTCCAATTCAGCTATTGATTTGTGTAATGCCAGAGCCTGCGGCACAGAAGTACAGGGAGATCAGATCTCCAACTATAGAAGTTTAATTTGAGTGTCGAAATGCCCAAGGTTGGGTCTGGCCCCTGGGGAATACCTAGGCAATCAGCCTAGCTAATGGGAAGGGACAAAAGTGTCTGAAATATGGTGCACAGAGCCTGCACGACATGGCCCCTCTGGGGATTGCAGAGGGTCCCTCGGCACTTCTGCAAACCCATTCCAGCACTCAACTTAGCTTCTCTAAATAAGAGTCTTGGAATTCGGGCTGCTCAGTTCACTTGGAAGTGTTGGCAACAAAGGACAGAAATAGCAGCATTTCCTCCCCCCCAAAAAAAACAACTTAGTGGTTTAAGCATCATTCATAAAACTGGAGCTGTGAAGGAGTTCTACTCAACTAAGAAAATCCAAATATTTTGAAGGGGAGCCTGAAGACAATATAAGTAAGAGCTGAAGGTCCCTATCTAAGCTGTTGCAATGAACTAGGAAGGAGGACAATATTTAAAGAACAGGCCTAAATCACAGCAAGAAACAACACAACTGCTAGGAAATACATTCTAAACATAAGGATTTTGGATGATTTAAGGTGGATTAAGGATTCTTATTGCAGAATGTGCTAAGCAGACACCTGTCAGACACATACACAGAAGCACATCCTAACCTCAGGGCACAGGCTTGAGCTAGAGGACCCCTTCAGCCCAGTTTTTCCTACAGTACTCTGATTTATAGTACCAGAAAGATAACCAAGATAATGATGAGCTCTTCAGCTCACTGTTCTGTGAAGGAACATGCTGTCTTTCAGTTTCCAACTCTCAGCACTGAATGGAATGTGCATCTCATTCATGATCCCTTAATTCAAAACACATAAGCAGCTCTTTGGAAAAGGACCTATATACATATCTCTGAAATTGCATCCACTAGATCGTGCTACAGATTTCTTAAGCATTTGCGAGAAACTTTGTATAGGTCCCATGAGAAATTCTTAGGCCAAATTCAGTGCCTCCAGAATCCAGCAGTCTCAGAAATCAGGAAATCTGAACCACATTTTTGAACCCCTATCCTGCCATGATATTTTAAGGTCCATAATAACCAGAAAGGCAGTCTATTATACTTAAGAGCAGGCATTCCCACATCATACAGCTCCAAAGAATCCCCTACCTTGATCTGTAGCACAAAGCTAGGATAAAAATGGGAACATTTTCCTCCTACAAATGCAAACAATCTAATTCAGTCTCTCTTTCTAATCAATCTTTACAAAGTTATAAATAACAAAGGCAACTAAATTATTTAAACCAGGATTAAATGATTCACCCCAACTTGGTTTTTTCCATTTAGTAATACAATCCTGAATTGTTGCTGCATTGACGAACACTTTTCAGCTTGCCATTAGAATTAGACACATTTCTCTGAAGTCGCTGAGGCTATTGCTCAGCATATATAAGTAACAGTAGAAGGAGAATGTCATCACCCACATTCACTACCAATAAACTGAACAGTATTTAAACAATCGATCCTGACTCTTTAACTCCATTTCTTGCCACAGAACTGAGGCATTCAAGCGGAAAAATATTGTACAGAACACATGGGCACCTGTAGCACTGGAAGAAGTGGTTTTGCATTCACACAGTGTATTTGAATGAAGATACAATACAATCCTTTCAGTGATAAAAAAAAGTGTGTTTATGACTAAGTGGACTGCTACACTAGCAAACATTATAGCTGCATTTTGGATCCTCGTACAATCATTCATGCTAGTAGAGGTATCTTTCCAAGTACATGTGCAAGACAGGTTTTGAAAGTAGTTGCCTCAAATTAGTGTGCCCCTATGTTATTCTCAACAATGAATTAAAAAAAAAATCATACTAGAGAAACATACAAAAGTTCTAATGCTGTTCCTTTAGTCCAACAGAACTGTTTGAATGACCGGGCAGCACCCAGAGACCTTCAGTTAATGGCTTCGACTACAGATGGTAGAAGCAAAACATTTAAAGACTACAGTATTATTTTGAAAGATTTCCAATCTTTTGAAAATTCATTTATACTTTAAATGTTCCCATATATGAAAGACAATACTTTAAAATTAAAAATCTGAGGATAATAAAAATGCAACGAGACAGAGAAAACGGGTTTCTTTTGTATTATGAAATGTAGTGTAGTATCAAAGAATAAAGTTTTACAGTCAGATAATAAGACTATTTGAAAGATGAAACCCCACAAAGATAGTAAAAAACTCCAGTCACTTTAGATGCTGCATTTGCCTAAAGCATTTATATTTATTCCAACAAGTATTCAGCTCTTCTCTTATACACTATTTCTCCCAGACATGAAAACCTACCCACTGAAATTTCTTCAGTCTTGTGTTCTCCCTTTCTGTTGATCTAAAAATCTGTCGTGTATTTCTAAACTTCCAATTCGTTTAGTGATAGGTTTTATCAAAACAGCTAACTCCTTCATCTGCGCAAATAGTCTGAGATTAAGTCTTTGTCAGCTATTGTTTGCATCCACAATTAATTTGCCACTGAAATTAATGCAGAAATTATTTTGTACCCACCACACAAAGCTACAGACCCAAGTTCCCCTGTATTTACACACACTTTAATTGTAAGTGCTCTGGTTTATATAGGTTGATCAGAGGACTAGAAACCTGAGTACCAGAAGGAAAGATAATATTAGAGTTAATGATCCAATTTGTGCTTCTACTTACACGTCTATAAATCAAGAGTAATTCCACTGACTCAAGTGGAATAACTAGGAACAAGATCTGCTAAATATTTCTGGATTTTCTCCTGCTAAGACAGAAAAAGGAATAAAGTTACTTATGACCTTCTCCAGAGACATCTCCTGATCCTAGTTACCTTACTGGGTTTGTTCAGACAGGTATCAGTCAGGTATACTTCTTTACGTATTTGCCAAGGTTTTTAAAAGCAATAAAGAAACCCAAGCACAAAGAGCCGTTTGATGTCTATTGGAAGAAGACAGCCTGAGCAATTTAGTGGATTTGCTGAATTCTCAGGTAAACAGTTTAAGAAATATAAAGACTTTTAGGATACTAAACAACTTCCTTGCACAGATCTCTCTAAGGAATAAGATGGAGACAGTACACAAAACCAAATGCTTACAAAATGTTATCTATCTTTGAAGTGAAAAGATGATACAAAAGGTGCCAGACCAGTCTGGCTACATTAGACAGAGAACTCCAGGTGACCAACACCTTCTACTGATAGGCAGATTTACAATGAAAAGCTAGTCAGCATGTTACCTGTGCCTAAACAATCTTTCCAAGGCCAGATACTCAGCTTCCTCCCTTTAATGGTTTTGTTGGTCAGTCAGTAGTTCCACTGACATGAGAGAAGCATCTCCATGTTTCCTCTGGTAACGATCCATTCCTATGGTTTTGTGTTGTTAGAAAACTGGGTATACACACTGAATGTATAAATCAAGTCTCCCCTTGGTGTTAATATAGCCTAAAAAGAACACTTTCTTGACTTTCTTCATCTATATAAGTAGAAGAAGCACTAATCAACTTCATATGGAAGCTGACAACTTTGAACCTCTTTAGATCACAAAAGAAATGGAAAACTAAACATATTAATATTTACAACCAAAGATACTACAGATTGCAATGTATTTCATCATTGCCAGTCATGAACTGCAGCCACAAAGCCAACCACAAACAGGATACCTCTCAGTGTAGTCTAATTCTGCCTCCATAAATCTTCTGTTTCTCTCATCACAATTAGGGACTTAAACATTATTCTTTAACAAAGCAAATGACTTAATGGCTCCTACCTGGTAGAGCTGGTAAGACTCCAGACTGTAATACTGCTGTTCCCTAAAGAAAACAGAAAATTTTAGAATGAAAAATCTTCACAAGAAATAGAAACTTTACAAATTATAGGAAGAATGGCAGAGAAATCACTTCACCATCACAAAAGCTTCACAGGTTTTAAAATCCAGAACCGATGCAAAGGTGTTCAGACCTGAAGGTGTTTAGAACATGCATAAGTAAGCTACAAAACTTTTGTGTACCTTGGTAAAGGCTAACTAACTTGGCTTTGGGTGCTTTGCAATAACCATAGCAGGCACCTTGAAGCTTAGCTCTATTGAATCAGTCTTGAATTAAACAGCAAAAAGAAAATTTGATATTCAGAGGCAGATGATACCAAGTTGGAGTAACAGAATTAACATATGTAAATTAAGGCCATGCCTATATTTGCTTAAAATGGTAGGTGCCACAAGCAGACCAGAGCTTGGCGTGCTTCTGACTCAGCTCCATAAAACCAACATATCTTGTCCTAGAGCTCTGATTGACTTCAGACTGCCTACAAACCTCATCTACGACATCGGAGTCTTTCTAGAAAAGCTTTGTGCCATCTCAGATGCTTCATATTGCTCGGACCATGGGGGTACAGTGGCAGCCAGGGCACATCAAAGCGGTCAGGCATAGAGTACCCGTGCCCATTCACACTTAAGAGGAAGCATGTTCCAAAACATGCTTGCAGGCCAGGTTTCTCCCCAGCTACACTGTCTATGTCATTCAAAGCTGATCCAGAGGGCACTCTGGCACTTCCATCTCCAGATGGTGTCGGGGCTTCTCCTGCACTGCACCATCAAGGCAGGGTGTGTGGTGAGTCTGGTCTGTGCTACTGGCCACCACTCTACCAGAGACACCTCTTGGATCTCTGTGACCTTGGTGAGATAAAGAATTCGTCATCATGATTCATTCTTTTCAATAAATAAATGTGTCTTCTGGAATTTGAAGTGGAAAACCACTATATACCTATTAGAGCTGAGCAAGAACACTGCCTAATTCCAAAGCAATAAGTTTCCATTTTATATAACACCTGACAGTAATTTTCTTCACCTAAATGCACAGACTTGTGACCTCTGATAACTCTCTATTTCCTATGTTTTCTTATTGCCAGCTTTTCAGTCACACTCAGGACTTCACATGTATCTTCCCCCTATACAAGCACTGTATTGATTTCCCAAAATTTCTCAACAGAAAACAAAATAGATTATTTATGCATTATCCATGTGGAAGTCCAGGTCATACTAATTGCTGCACAACATTTTCTTAAGCCAAACATATTAAGATGTAAAGTTCATTAAAGGTGACTATCATGAAAAACTGTCAGTGCTAGCAACTAGGTCCAACTTCAGCTAAGAACAGGGAAAGGCTTTTTTTGATTTTGACAGACTTTTCAATGAACACGAAAAAGATTGGAAAAAAATTACACTGATTCTGTTTCAGCCAATAAAATTCACATTAGAAGACCTTAATTGTAATAATTGGGGTAGGGGGGTGGTGTAATTTTTTTTTTTTTAAATACAGTTTTGAAATCTGCAACATAGAATGCTTTCAACAGTGGAATAACACACAACATGCAGGATGTTTCCGCCTGACCCTATTGCAAACATGGAATCTGCAGCTTTGGTATTGAGCTTTTATCATCGCTGAATATTTTAATATACGAGACACTGAATTTGAGCAACTGTTTAGAGCAGAAGTAGAAGGAAGGGGTAGGAAATCAGAAATATGGTGAAGATTTAATTTCTCAAACAGAAAAATATCCCATAGCATTTCAGAAAAAGAGCATTTTATTAATTTAACCAGAGTGGATGTTATTTGTTTCTATAGTTAATCTGTGCCCCCCACAGAAGTTGCTGCTTTCATCTGGGGAATATGCAGAAGTATCTGCATAGATCAAGGACAGAGGACTCTAGAGTCCATTATTAGTAATATACTGTATATTTAGGTAAGAATATTTTTCCATTACAATACAATTGCTGTGAATTTTTTGTCACTATTACTTATAGCAGACTTGAAAAGTGCTTTTTTCCTGCCCTCAGTAACTTGTTGGGGGTTATCTAACACACAATAGAAAAAATAATTTCCCTGACTTTGGTTATGTCTGTGAATGTAAAGCAGATTATGCTGCCTCTGAAGGTAGCATCTTCCAACTTACTTAACGGAACAGAAAGTGGCAGACTGCAGTCACGAAATGCATAAAAATTGTATCTTGTTAATGAGAAAGGATCTCGCAACTTTGTGGCAAATTTTTTACTTTTAAAAACAAAGCTTTTATTTTTTTGGCAATTTGTGGCATATGGGGGGGGGAACTGTGTGTTACTTAATTTACAAAGTTAATCAAAAATTGTTTGGGGAAGGTGGAAAAAAACCCCTCTATCTTTCTCATCTTTCTCACCTTTGCCTCTAGATTCATAACAGCCTTGCTGTTATTCAGGACATGGGCCTGATGCATGAAACTAGATAGTAAGTTGGAAAAATATTTTTAACTCTCTTTGCATAAATGCGTTACACATCAGAATATCCTAAATTATGGAAAAATTATGGACAGAAATAAAGCAGAAAACCTGAAAGGAGATTGAAAGCTCTTTGAAGAAAGAATGGCATTTTGGTTCTTTGTTTATACGTAATCTCCCAGACAGAAGTCCTCTTTCATCATTGCAGATGTTACAAGCCACAGTAATGCAAAGAAACAAGGAATAAAGTGAATATTTTTATGATTGGTTTCTTCTCATCTTTTAGCGAAGTTATTTGCAAAACAGCATATGCTCTTACTTGCTAAACAGCTCTGCTCTGCTCGCCCTGTAAACTGAAGTTATAACTACTTGATTTAGTTGCAAATTAGTTTTGCTGGTTTTCTCACCTCTCAGCGTTGCACAATTACAGCACTTCTGCAAGAATGAGGATTAAAGTCAGCAGTACCAAAGTGTTAAAAACATTTCAGTTGCAGAAACCTTTTTTCAGAGCTGTGCTGCTTAATGTGAGTTAAAACTCAATCAGTGGGGCTTTCTGATCTCTGAATGTGAGTGAGAATTCAAACCATATCTGCCTTTTATTCTGTGCATCATATATGATATGGAAATAACTGAAAATTAAAGAGAGATCTTTTTGTTAACATGGGTATGGTTTGTTCAACAACAGAGTCTTATTTCATGCCTGCAACTCCTAGTTACTCTTATAAAATAAATTCTAAAAAGTTTTTCATAAAAATGTACAAATTAGATAAGATGAGAAAATGTATAAAGGCTAGACAGATAAGATCAAATAAATACTCTTTCAAAGTCATTTAGAGATTAGATTATACTTGACAAAGAAAAATGCAAAAAAGCTAAAAGAAGTTAGATGTGTGAAATTACACTAGATGTGGGACACTGATAGAATACCACTGAAATTATAGCGAACAGATGAAAAACAACAAATAACTAAAAGAATCAGATATGATTAGATAAAAAAATGAGTTTGAGATAATAACAAAAATAAAACCAGTCTTTTGTTATTAAGTGATTTTTCCAGACTGTAAGGTTATTGTCTTCATTTCCATTTCAATATGACATATTCTATTATTTCTGCAACTCTTAGGCCTCCTGCTGCAATCCTTGGTAAGAGAGAGACTTTACTCACTCACAGCAGCTACCACTGAGGCAACTCAGTAGAAAGAATGGTATCAGAGACTTAAAAGCTACATATTTTAATTCTACAAAACTCAAACAAAACATGCTTTTGTCTGTAGGAGAAACTTTTAAAATTATTATAGCATAATGTACAAATTTAAATACATGGTTTTCAAATGCAAAGTATAATACAGACCTCAACCTACCACACAATTACATCGAAGAAGAAAAGGGGTGAGTGACCTCACTCAAATAATATGCTTTTGTTATGCCTGCTATGATATTCAGATGACAACTAACAAAGCAAGTATCTAAATCCTGAATATCTCACAATATGATTCATAAATATAAGTAAATATCTTTCAAATGTAGGTTCTTTTATCTGTGACCCACGAGCTGAGTGATGAAGAATGCGATGCATGGTTGTCAGTTCAAACAACCTCACCACTACAACACCCACAGTAAACAGATATGTACCACTTGTATATCACCCATCATGAGCAACATATCCAGGGCTATTTTAACTCTGGGAGTGATCTGGCTGCTGTCAGATGACACGCATTTTTGATGTTCTGCTTCCAAATATCTTGGGTAGCGTTCAATGATAGATGTTAGGAGAACCCACTAGTTTAATATGCTGGATCATTATTCATAGATTAGCTCTGTTGCCCTAAACAGCTAAACAGAACCTAAGCCTTGGCATTTATTTCTGTGTGTGCAAGTAACCGTCACAATACATAACCTTTTTTACAATCAAAATGGGATTCCCCCTACCGTGTAAATTCGGTGTCTTTGTCTTCCCACTCCTTTTTTTTTTTTCTTTTAAAGTTCCACTTCATTTAATTCAAAGTTTCATTCACTTTAGATTTCATTAAATATATGATTTACTGATCAGTTCTCGTTTAAAAAAATTACCAGACACAACTATTGTCCCATATAGAGAGCAGTCGCGCCTACCTACTATTCTCTATATACTCAAACCACTTTCCATGGACTACGTAGCCAATCCTGCTCTGCTGCAACTAACAGGAGTTTTAGTCTTTGTACGTGAGATTGCTTCCAAAGTCCAGATCTTCCAGTATAAGCTCCACAGCAAGGAACAAATATTACTGTACTGCACAATTACCTCTTGGAAGTTTTGCAAGATTCATAGTGACAAAAGGTGTCACAACTGCTTTGTAAGCTCAACTCTGTGGTATAGAAAAGGAGCCAGGAGCTTGCAAGTCAGAGGGACAGAAAAAAATGACAGAAAATTCTGTCGTAAGAGTAATCCCTCCCATTACTGGCTCTGAGGGTAGAAACTCATAGATAGCTGTTCCACATAAAACACGTTATTTTCAAAGAACCAAAACATTTTTGTTATGGTTCCTAAAAAGGAGGAAACCACACTTCCAAGAAAAAGTAGATCTGCTTCTTTAGATTGTAATGCTGAGCTGGGCTCCATCATCACTGGCAAGAGGAATAAAATGCCATTTGCCTGATAACTGTCAACATTTCAGACACACCTCATCAGTTACAGCTTATGTCATTCCCTTTGTGTATCTTTAGAAATAAAGCTTTTCTTTCAGCTCATCAAAGTTTGGCAGCTTTTCATAGCTCCGTTATTCTTAACCTAGGAAGAGCTAGATGTACAGATTTTTAGGTGTCATTTGCCTTAGTCTAAGCACATGTGTGAAGTTTTGCCCCAGTCTGGGTCTTCAGACTGGAAGAAGAAAGGCTGGACTTAAATGAGAGGGTCCCAGCTGCTGCTTCTTATGAAAGAGGAATTCGTGCTCAACAGCGATGGGAGCAGCTATTTGCACTGTGAGGTTTTTATCCAGCCCACACCAAAAATGCACTCATAAAAGGAGAGGACGGATTGTAACCTTGGTCAGCTGCTTAATTTGCAGGAAGAATATATCTAGACTTTTTGTGCTCTCCTTGCCTTTATTTTAAAGCTATTGCGCAGTATCAAGGCCATGCAAAACACCCTGTTATGCAACAGAAGACCACCAAAATCATGACTCAAAATCCAGAGGATGGTCCCCAAAACGTGGAAACTGTGAAGCAGACTTCTCTCACAATGAACACTTTCACGCCTGCTGCATATAGCTGGTGGCCTTTCCTCACAATCCCTCTGACTGCTACACCTAGTTTGTATGTAGAGAGAGGCAGCAGATTACACTTACATTATGTAGTTTATGACAATATTATCTTGAACTGTCAGCAACTTCACGAAGGAGCAAAGGACACAACAAGAAATTCTGCATGAAGATTTTGAAATTAGCATCACAAAAACAGAAAGTGTCAATTGCTTTTAGAAAATGGAAAAGAACATGTCCAAAGTTCTGCAAAGCTCAGGTCTTTCAGCAAAAAGAAACCAGTTCCTAATGCAACTGACAGTTAAGGTACTTTCCTCATGAGGATTAAAGAGTACGACTTCTGCTTCGAGCAAATCACCAGAAAAGTTTAAAGCTGGAATGCTTAGGCTGCCACAGGAAAAAAAGAGTTCCCAGGAAAGGTCAACGAATACAGACACATGGTACAACCTTTAAAGGTCATCTGCTTTTATGGGCTGTTGCACAATGCCTAGCAGTTGATCAGGTTCTGAACAAAAGATGCAAAATTGTTGAATTCTGTGATCCTTCGTAACAACTCCAAATGAAACAGAAACTCCTGTCCATGGCATGCTTCAGGTGCAGGGCTCCAATTTCAGCCACAAACTTCTGATTACTCAGCTTCATCTGTCGCAAGCCAACTGTCAGCTTACAGAAAGATTGCTGAAGTCAGTTCAGAAACATCTCATTTGCTCAGCCAAGCTCAAACATCAGCTATTTTCTGAAGCATGAAGCTGGCGATTGCAGTGGCCCTGGCAAGCTGTGCTCTGTGCCACATTAAAATACACCTCCTAAAACCTGTGGGAGACTCACAGCTCAGCTCATCTGCAAGTCACAGGTATTTAAACAAGAGATGAGAAAGAATGGAAAGTATTGTTTAGTTCTAGTCCAGATTAGTGTACCCGTCTTCTCCCTCTCACGTTTTTACAGAGGAACTCTTCAGCTGTGATTTTGATATGCTTCTGTTGAGAGGAGCCTTCTGCTTCTTGCTGTGGGCCACTTGTCACCCAATCCAGAATACAACCGTTGGCATCAGAATATGACCATTAGTTCCAAAAATGACGTGTCTTTCCTTTAGCATGCTCTGAAACTGCCTGCTCAAGGGAGATGAAGAAAAGCTGGGCTGAGTCCTCTGCCACGACTGCCACAAAAGCCGGTACCTGGCTCCAGCTGCCTGGCCTCCATGGTGAGACAAATGCCGTCTCCAGCTGCCAGGTAGCAGCAACAGCCCCAAAATTCAGACGGTGGGGTGGCAGTGCTGAAGGGTCACATTTCAAGCTCTGCTATGGTATTATACGGGCGTGGGCAAGCTGACACAGCAACACAGAACATGATTTGCTCTTGTCTTTTGCTTTTCAAGAAGTGACCTAGAATTGCTACGTACCAAATGGTCACTCCGGAGAGTGTGCTGAACAACTGGACTGTAATGCAATTACATGGTCACATATCATTTTTTCCACAGGACATCTGCCTCGTTCACTGCACAAGAGCGACACATGTGTGGGTAAAATCAAGCTGGCATGAGCAACTGTAAATCTGTCAATTCCTTAACAGCGAGCAGCTTAACTTCTCAACCTAAATAACATCCTTTTAACATCACATACATATCTCATGATGTACAGAAGTATTCTGACAGAATTCTAAAGGAAACAGCTATGCAATACCATGCAATACATACAAATATCTGGTGAATATCAGTGAAATTTGTGTGTATTTCCAGGCACTACTACAAGTCAAGCTTGCATACTTGTAGACAAAAAGTCAAGAGTGTGTACAGCTGGCCCAAAGCAGTAACATTCACTCCAAGTAGACAGAAAAGTGAAGGCAAAAACACCAAACCATCATAAACTGTCCTAACACCAATATCAGCTAGACAGCTTGTGGTTACAGAAAAATGCCCAAAACCACAACAACTTAAGAAACATACGTAGAATAAAGACACTCTGCCACCTCCCTCAAACACAGATTTTGGTTGCATCTTGCAATTTTTTAAACTAATTTCATAAGGTTTGAGTTTCTCATGCTTCTTCAAAAAGATAGTACAATGGTTCCAGATCAAACAAGATTACTGAATACTTCTGTGAATTTGAGAGTCTGTCCTACTTAACCACAGGTAAAAATCAGCAGCGCTGGTTTCTGCACAGGTGGAAGCACTTCATTACTTCGTGGAGGTTTTGTAAGTTCAGATACAGTGACAAGGTGCAGAGAGAGATATGCAGTAGCAAACTCTCTAGGTAGATCTGCACAAGCAACTCAAAAGGAAAGGTGGACAGTAATGATTATAAAGATTGCTGAACAGATGATCTCATCTAAGCTTCCTGACAGACCCCACAACACAAAGACACCGGAGCATGATCAGAACCCATGTCACTCCCACATCACAATACAGGAGGACTTTCATAGCAGGAGCCAGGAGTAGACAGGAATTCAGCCAGCCAGAAGAAATGGCTAAGCCAGACATAGCATACAGCCTCAGAGACCAGTTTTAATTCAATGTATTTGATAAACATGGCTAGAATTGGTGCAGGAGTTTGAAGGCAGGAACTATAAACAATTCTTCACATAAAATAAAAACACTTTATGCAAATGTCACAGGGTGTATTCATCAAACATGACAAATGGGGCATAGCATCTCCTGATTTCAGAGCACAGAACCCTAAACAAATACAGCTGTGAATTGATGCTAGATACATAATCAGACATATTAACATCAGCCTTCACTGCCTCCTCTTTCATCAGGTGTATCTCACAGCAGTCATTCTGCCACTCAGGACACAAAGACTCCTTACGCAATTGGCATGAAAATAAACCGTCAAATACAGTGAGCTCAGAAATTATAACTTCTTTTTCTCCAGCTATGAGGTTCCTCTTCAGAAACATTCAGGCCTAAGATCCAGGGCAGATACCTCTGATATACTCTTAAGGTTAGTGTACTGTATATTCCTAGGGCCAAAATACAGACAGCCAATTCCTCCAGGTGATAAAAGTCAGATACATTGTCCTCCCCCTAACTCCTCGGTTGAGCTGTCATGATTTACAGTAGCAGAAGTTCTGTTCCGGGATTTTAAGGAAATGAACAATTTTTAATTTAAGCATAAGACACGCAGCAGATTTTCTAATTCAAGATAGAACTGACAACATTTTAGAGATGTTTTAATAGCACCATTAGGCTCCTTTTTCCCCTTTTCAGAGCCTTGTTCAGCTAGGCTCTCATCTCCAAGGGTACATACAGAAACTCCAGCTGTAATGCTTAAGCAAAAGCGTTCAAACACACATTGGCCCTGACTGTTGAAGGTTCAGCAGTGCACCCACAGCATTGCTTTAACCATTCACACTGGCACAGGTGAACACAAGTGCTGTTATTCATAATGCAGCTGAATAATAATGCATGCAGTAGCTTTAGCCGTGCAAAAAGACAGAATGTGTTTCTGTTTTAGAAGTGGTAAGGCCTGTATGAACAGGTAGATGTTTATTAACAAGAAAAATCAATGTTAACAATAATGAAATATATATTTGTATTCTTATAGAAAGACAGTAAAATTGCAGGCATCTGTGACTACAGCTGTATTTTAACATGAAAAGAAGGTTATTTTAAATTGAATATAGTTCTGATAACTGGGGGGAAAACATCTTTTCTATTCATGCCAAAAAAATCTTTTTCTTTTTTTTTTTTTTAAATGGAGACCAGCACTTCCAGAGTCCTATCAAGTGCAATAACAGTATCATGTACACAGTCAAAGAGGCTTCAGTTCCATGTATTCTGGCTTATATTCCATATATTCCAAATTCCAACAGGGGGTAGCATTACACTATTACAAGAACTTTTGATATTTAAAATACACTCAGTTTCCCACATTTGCTAGTCTTAGCTTCCTTGTGCAATAGATCTGTTAATTTCCACTCATTCTGCACCAAGTGAAAACCACCCAAGGCAGAGACTCCAGCAAAACTACCATACCACTGAAAATAAGGCTCAAGTGGGGCCCAAACAGGCATGAATAACAGCAGACTTGACTCTGCTGTGCAGATAATGAGCAGTGTGGTGTTCTCATCTTCTTCTTGCTCAGCATGCAAAAGAAACAGAAGAGGCAAGATGCACATAGCCTGGATGCAACAGCTTACATGATTCATTTCTTTTGTATTTTAAAGTTCACAAGACTAACTGTGCCACCACTGAGCATCTCAGTACTGCAGAAATACCCGTGAAATTAGGAGGGCTTGACAAGTGGGAAGTGCTGTTCCACATTTTCTTAGAACATCACATCCCAATAGAAACAACGGAGTTCTGCTGCAGTAGCAGCGTTAACCCGTTTCAGGATTTTAAAATTCAGCACAAAAGTACTGATTAGCAGGAAGGTTGGAGAGACTGAAAATAAATGAAAAGGACAACAATTAACATACATATATATACCCACAAAGGGATTCAGATATCCTTCATCTTTTGATTAGCAAAAGAGTGATTTATGGCAAATTTACACCAGAAAAGACATGTAAGACAAAAGGTCCAAAAATCCATTCATTTCTTGGCACTGAGACATTCCTTCTCTGATGAGGAAAGGGGATGAGCTTCAACCAACATGCATAAGAGACATTACACATTTTTCAGTGACAAATAGCTCTTATGCCACTGTACTGCGAAGTTTCCTAACTTACCACAACTATTCTTGTGCAAAACCTTCTGATTAACAGAAAATTAATTCCATCAATTATGCAAAACTGTATAAAGTATCCATTTTACTCGAGTTTTCTGTTTACAATAAGACTTTAAATTCAACTCATCTTTTCATGAAGAAACGGGATTTTTTTTGCAAATACAGAATTGAACTACAATGCTACAGCTACAGTGACAAACAGTAAGGGCTGAAATGTGGGAATACTTCAAAAGCTGGCAAAGTGAAATCTCAGATGCTAGAGACATATTAAACCTACCTCTACAGATTCTTAGACATGCAGAAAGTTTATGTTAAGCTGTAATTACCATTTAGAAATGTTCACCTAGTAACTGCCCTAAGAAGTGTCTGTTCCTCCTTCTACTTCCCACAAAGAGTGCTGCTCCTTGGTGAGAGCTTAGCTTGTGCTTGCACTAAAAATACACTTGGGCCTGTTTTGTAGCCAATGGAGCCATGCCAGTTTACATTAGACAGTTATTTGATTCCTTCCTTCCAACCCATTCCACACAAAGTCATGAAGAAAAGAATCGTTGTTATAACCTGTGCATCCTGCTCCACACAAAGAGAGAGCTAGAGTGGGCTTACTGATGAGCCTATGAAGAATAAAAGTGAAAGCCTAGCGATATCATCTTCACATTCATTTTCCTTCTTTTTCAACCTCACATTTACAGCTAAGGTTAGTCAACTTCTCCCAGAAAAAAATGATTAGCAAGATAATCAATGATCATCACTAGAAATAAATGGATGGAACTAGAAGGACAAATAAGGGAGAGAAAGCTCAAAATAGTAAAATTAAGACGTGTTTTCCTTTATCCCCAGCCCATCACCGAAATTATGGTTTGTCAAAGGTAATGAAACTATAATTAAGCTGCACAGCTTCAAAGGATACAGATACTTAACTATGCATGGGGGCTGTTCACAGCCTTCTCCTATATCAGAGAGCACTGCTATAAATGATTAGGTATAATTATTTCTGTAGTTTTCCAAAGCTTTCTGTAGCAGTTATCTCCATAGCACATGTGTTCTGCTTGACTTTGTGTGTCAAGGAATGAGATGAATTGGCAAACTTCATCTGGAAATGTTTTCCTAGTGCTACAGAAGATTCAAGTATACAGTTACTAGCCCTGATATACCCCACTTAGCACTTCTCTGTCCTTGCAATAAACCAGAGGTTTATATTTCCTTAATATTTTCCGGGCTCAAATTTCTTGTACTTTCAAAATTGCTTCCAATCAGCATTGAATTAGCAGAGGATTCCACAGAATCCAGACTGCTGCGGAGGATGTGGCTAGAGGAGAGGGAACACAGCCAGAGTTCATGTCCCACTGATTCCCAGCTGTTGAAACAGTCATGTCAGTTGATTGACAGCTGGCTGCTGCAGTTTGTACTGTGAATAGCCCAATATCCTCATGTGACAAGACTTAGGAGCATAAAGTAAAATTTAAAGCCCCTTTTCCATCTACCCTTTGGACTTGTGTGGGATTGACTTGCTTCAGAGAAAGTCTCGAGGACTGCTTTCTTTCACCTACCCAGCTTTAGGAAAGGAAACATGGAAATACATAGAAGATAACGCCAAGGAAGACACGCAGGCAGGGCTTGTGTGCAGTAAAGGCACTTTACTGCAGCCTCGAACTCGTATGTAAGACTCTGGTATTCACTCACCCTGACACGGCTGTCATTTACCATATGGATCACATGAACAGTCACTTGTGTTGAGCTTCACATCCCCATCCCGCCCAAGGAAGCTCAGTCTAACTTTTACACACACACAAAAATTATGTGTTGTTACGGATGTATTAATGCCTCAAACTTCACTGGAGCTGAAGCAGAGGGGATGGAAAACCAACATTAGATCCACATAATGTTTTTCCCCACAATTCTGTCTTAAGCCCATGGGTTGAATACTGCCACGGGCTCCCTGAGGCAAGTTACAGTTTTTCAAGCGACCCTTCAAGATTCAGAATGTTATTCCACTAGCAAGGATGGCCAGAATGCAGGGAGGTCCTTCCCTCCACTACTTCATTTAGGAATGGAACAGAAAATGTTGTTTGCAAGTGGTAAAAAGTGGGGTAAAGAGCATTTTTGTAAAAAGGATTTGCTGGGTTGCTCAGGTGCAGTAACTTTAAGGTTTCATTGCATTACCTTGGTTCTGACCCAGACTTCCTACACTTCGAGCTGAGTTTAGCCAGCACCACAGAAACTCAATGGTGAGTATCTACTTACTTGAGATGGGACAACTGACTAGCTGAAATACTTCTCTGCAGATCCTCAGACAGCTTGAACTGCTCCAGAACTTCCCTGTGGTCAGCTGCTCCCACACCTCTTACTGCAGAAGAGCTCAAAGTTTTACCCAATCCCTATTCAGGCAAAATGGCTTTTGATCTCAAAAAAAAAAAAATTTTAAAAATCATTACATAAAAAAAATCGCAAAGTTAGATTTGATGGCATGTGCTTCTCCAAAAGAATTTAAGAAAAGAATACATGAAGAAAACACAATTATGTTTTTCTTCTCTTCCTCTGTTGTTACAGCTTGGCTTCAATTTAGTCATATCCTCAAGCATGTTCTTGATATCTTGGTCCTTTCTAAACGTTAAAAAATTCTTTAACCCTCAGGCTAACCCCATACTTAGAAAGAACTGATTTTCAACTGCCATATCCTCAGATTCAGAATTTCTGAATCCACTGAGTGTAAAGGTCACTGCATTAATAACTTCTTTCCCGTAATTGCAGTTTCTGAAAGACCACATTCTTCAAGCTCAATTTCACCACACACAAAAAAACTGTTGAAATAATGTATTCGGTGCCACTGCTATGTTATCTTTCATTTAATAGAAAATCCCTCTGAACTATTTGTTGAACTTCCAAAAATTAGTGATAGGCTTGCCAGCCTTCAAAAAAATAATGTCAAGCAGCTGCTCCATCCTGGCAACTTGATTTTCTTCTTTAGTAACTCTTATTAATGAGTTCCTTTTCTGTCCACAGTTCACATGAAAGGCAAACAACTTTCTGGCTCACTCTCTGTAGGCTGGAAAAACATCACTTTTAATATCATCTTTAGCACTTCAACAGAGCTGTCCGCATCCAAAGTACTGTAGAAACACCATCCCATCAGTCCGGACAACAGCCTTGGGAAGTAAACATTACTCAGATACAGATATTTCACAAACAGATAGACTGAGGTAAGCTGGTCAGAGACACAATCGTAAAACCACAACACAAAATTCCTAGATCAGTCCGTGTACCAAGTTTCTCACCTCTCTGGCACACCCTGGGATTCCCCTCCTAGTCAAAGTTAGATGGTGCCCAACACACCATCATCTGCACTTTGCCATCACAAATTCCTGCTGGGTGTCTGCATTAGACAACAAGCTTTACAGCACAGCATGCGGGTTTGTGAAACACATCAACACTAAGCCAGGCAGGGCAAGAACACCAATGTTTAGTATGGATTCCTCCTGTATTTCCTGAGGTCCAGAGAAATCAGCCTCACTCTTCCAGTCTCTACTATGTGGCTTTTTGCAGAATTGCCTTTCTTTTCTGCTCTAGACAAGTTCCTTAGTATTTTAGCAGAAGCATTCCTAACCATGCATAATAAAGCAATACATAAAATTGCAAGGAAACTTTAAAACAGTCCATCGTGAAAACTGTTTAGCAGGCATTTCTATACCAGAATGACTTACCCACATTTTCTAACCCTCTTGCCTATGGAAAGTATTAATTCTGTTCCAAACATACAAATATTCTTCAGTGATTCATTCCTCAAATTGGTTTCAGTGTATTTTTTTGTGGAGCAGGTAATAAACAATTTTCAGTGGATTTGTTGCCGCACTTGCCATTTTCATGCTAACAAACACCAGAAATACATTACCTGTATGAAGATGTTGTTACCATATTATTAAACTTTACTAAGCCAGTATTAGGAAACACTATTTGCTCTTCATGAATGAAGTAATACAACTTGGTACAGGGTTGCACAGTTATATTAGAAAAGGTAAGAATTTGCCTGCATCACAACCTCTACGACTGGTACCTTAGGGATCTAATCTGATTACTAGTCCATATGGGATATTATCAGCCAGACTGAAAGTATTGCCATAGCTATCTTGAAGTAGTCAGTATTCTGGGAATCTTGAATTACTAAAACTGATTCCACTCATAGGTCTAGTCATGAGTTGTGAAGAAATTTAAACACAGTTTGTGTAATTTTGTTGGAACATATTTCATCCTTGTAATTTATATATTTCCAGTTTTCAGTGGCTCTGTCAAAAAGGGTTGGTAGGAAAGGTCACAACCCTACTGAGCATCTATTTTCAGTCCTCTCATCTACTCACAGCAAGCTGCTGTAAACCCTCCAGACATCCCATCCAGATGATTGCTATCCTACTGACACTCGCCAATTCCTTCTGAGCCATGCAATTACTTTGATATCAGTGACTGTTAACCAAAAGTGAATATTGTCTGCATAGCCTTCTTTAATCCATGATTTTAAAATACAATGTTGGTGTACATTACAAACATTTTGCAAAAATGCAAGTCAAAGAATTGAGTGTTTTTTAAAATAACTTTGTTTATGATCTTGCAGAAGGAGGTGAACCACATGGGAATCAAACCTAGAAATCCAGGACTGCACTGGAGTTATTTCATACAATTGTGAAACAGTTTGTGTTGGGAGGGAGCTTTAAGGTCATTTAGTCCAACACCCCTGCAGTGAGCAGGGACATCTTCAACTAGATCAGGTTGCTCAGATCTAGTTGCTTCCCTCCAAGTTCAGCTCAACGTAACCCATGTTTTCCTAATCACTTTTTGTGATTTCTTCCTCTGCAGGTGAATTTTACTTTCTCCCTTTCAGAAGATGAAGACAGAAAGCGTCTGCTAACACTTCATAGTATTCTGTAGAATTTTTCCAGAAAGAAATGGACTTTTATTTAGAAAAAAAGGAGACAGAAAAAAACCCTTCCATTTTCCATTGGCCACATTCCAAGCAATCTGATGAGTCTCTCTCCAACTGAATCAAAAGCAACAATGCCACAAACACTGCATTCTGAAGGGAGTAATTTTTTTCCAGCCTTTACTGTCAGACTCCTCCTCTTTCAAAACATTTATTTCTCTCTCTCTTCAGAAAAGCTATTGCTCCCAGCAGAGGAAGAAGTAGCCATCAGTTGTAGAAATAACAAAAGCTGTTTTCCAGCTTGATACTGTTTCGGGGAGGAAGTAGATTTTTCCATTTGCTCATTCTTATGGTTGTAAAAGATCAATACTGTGGTTTATCAATATCTTCACTGGCTCTTCGGTAGAAAAGCAATCCAGCAACATTTCTATTTAGTACAGAAGAATTAATTCTGCTGAGCTATGTTGTCTATATTCCCTCATGTAGGAAAGTGCTCTTTTCTCTTGACATTGTTAATATCATTTCACTTACCAGTGCTTCTGTGGCAGGCACTTCTTTTCCCATTACAGACCATAGCCTGTCTGCTCCACTTAGTGCCTGATCCCAAGAAGTGCCAAGAGCTTAATTCTTATTATTCTGAACTCAGATTGGAACCTCTATTCTTAGCATAAATGCTGGGGGCATTCCTTCATGATAGATGGAGAGTATCTTCGGTACTGTTTTTTAGATAAGAGGTAAGACAGTCTCCTAAAGTGCCAAAAGCAAGTCAGATCGACACAGTTCTGGTCAGGTTGGCATGTCCTGTATTTTACTGCAATGTCTCAAATCCTGGCATGTCTTGTATTTTACTGTGATGTCGCAAATCCAAAGTCCATTAAGTGACCTCCTGCAAGCAAAGCTTTGGAAGAACCAGGTCACTTCTAAGAGCCCTCATCAGCAACAGGAAGGTAAAAGGAAGCTAGGTCTCTTGCTGATTTTTTTGGGAGTGAAGCCTATTGCCAAGAAGCATTATAATATTGTACAAAATAGCAGTGGTAAAGTGAGAAGAAAAAATAAACTTCCTTTCCCTGTGAACTGCTGATAAGCAACATCTCAACACAGTGCATAAGCAGACCCAACAGCACCTTAGTATGAGGATGGGAGTTAACTCTGTGATAGACTTGGGATCCTGGCCAAAACTACAAAAAGGAAATAAAAAAGAAAAACAAATCAAGCTCTAAGCCTGACACTACACTCACCTCTTTTATGCCCCTTTCCCCTGCCAGTTTCAACTGGAGAACACACTTTTGCTGCAATTTTTGATTGGCACAGTGTTGTGTGCTTTTGTCAGCTCAACCAGCTCCAGAAATGACTGTATTTCATTGTCAAGGACAGCAACTATCATGGATTTCTTCTATTTCAGAAAGATGTTGTGGGGAAATTGATGTATTTAAAGATGCCTTTGAATCTGTGAAAAGCCCCAAAATAATACTACTTCACTGCAAAAATTTCAGAGCCTTTTACAATAAGTAAAATGCCAGATTGCCAAATCTCTGTTCAGTACAGTCACCTAATTCACTGGTGATACATGTGATACTCACTGCAGGTTAATGTATCACAGTCAGGACTTCAAGAAAAACAACTGGAATTAAATCCCAAATGCAGGTTTTCTAATTCATGCCAAAAGCCAGTAGTACCCAGAATCCGTGGTCATCAAAGCATACGGAAGCCTTACAAACACACTGTCACTCAGTTCAGTAATACTGACGACTGACTTCCAGATTCTTCTGAGGTGCAAACTGTTCCTGTTATAGTTTTGACAGTGCGTGTGTTGCCTAACTGCCCAGAGCTCTGAGATTAGACCAGAAACACAAATCGAAACACTGTTGTCGAAGACGACAAAAGCATCCTTCTCAACAGAGAATTTAGATAGCCTGTAGCTTTCTTGAAGGTGGGAGTAAGCATAATATGTTACAGCATCACACATCAATAATGTAAAAAAAAAAAAAAAAAATCTTTGAAGAGAGATGTAAAAGGTGTGTAAATAATAATCATCATGTTCTTATACTTTCAGAGAAAGCGGGGAAATAAATATACCGCAAGATAAACACATAAGGTGTTCAGTCTCATGGGAAAGAGGTAATCGCTCCAACAGAAAAAAAATTAGCTATGTTAAAGTTGTATATAATAATATATTGCAATTTCTTTACTATTTTAATCTACATTAGAAAAGTACCTGATTAAAAGCCAAAAAAAAGAAAACATTCTCAATTACATGGATGTGGCAACGTAGTTTGCAGCCCCTATGTCTCGAGTCTCACTGCACAAGTTCACACCTTACAGGCCTTCTCTTTTACCACTTTCAAAAGCAGCATCTACAATGGAAGGAGACACACCAGCTAAGTCCAGGGTTAAGGGTTTTGTACAGTATTTGGAAGACCAAGACTATATTCCCAACCATCTACAGGCTGTTCATGACATGGTTAAATCAGTCCAGGCAAGACCACAAAACAGGCCTCAGTTCAAGCTATTTAGAGTTCAAGCCCCTCGTCTGCCTGAGGACACATCAGCCTGGTTTCTCTCTAGGCTTTGGCTCTCCTTGCTCTACAGCGCACAATGGAAACACAGATATTCATAGCAACGCCAGATCTAACCAGAGACTCTGCAGTTGCAAAAGGTTGCATGTGATTAACAAGCCCTGCAGGGACATGGTGCTGCACGATTAAATACACTGAGTAAAGCGCCCTCTCCAGGATCACAGTACAGACATGCACGTGCCTTCTCTTAAAGTTGCAATGCAAAATCAAGCAGTTTCTACAGAACAGACTAAAATAGGTAAATTTCCTACCAGCTAATCAAAGCATCTCCCTACTTAAACCAAGATCCACATCCCCCCATGGCAGGTACCAGATCTCCCTATATTGTACAGGGAAGGGTTCTTAGGTGCTCAGAGTTACCCAACAAAACCCCTACTCTTCTGTGCATCATGACCACAGCATTGCCGTATTTCCACTTACTACAGATTCAAATTTTGAGGCGCACATTTACTGTGGTAGCAACGACTATACAAATACCTCACAGGGGATATGGGTGGACCGGCTCCTAATCTGGGACCATTGGCTCCAAGGAGGTTTTGGTATTTTTAAATGATCAATTAAAATAGGTGGCTGAATACCAATACAGGATTGATGACAACAGCCACACACAAATTGACACTTTCTTTTCTCATCCATCATAGCGAGTTAACTACCAAAGCAGTAACCAAGCCTATATTTCTACATACATAAGAACTTCCACTGACATAAATATGAGTTTAGGGTGAGCTAGAAACGCATAAAAGTCATTTCTACTAATAGGCAAAGTCATTCCTACTAATAGGCACATTTAGAGCTGTCAACAGTGATTTGAGTATAACAATAAGTAGTGTGAAGAGACAGCCATAATCATTCCATATTAATTCAGCTTACAAGAAGATGAAGGTCAGGGGACAAAAAGCAAAGTAAAACTAAACCCAGTACTTGTCAGATGGAAAAGGACAAAAACAGTTGGAAAATAATTTTATTTTTCAGACTTCTAAGAAAATTTACAAACAATGGTGGTGTAAAAAAAAATGACACCCTATAAAAAAGGTTGACATCATTTCTCAAACTATAGCATCAAATGAAGTTACAGAGCAACAAGCGTACAGTGAAATTCTATTTGGCAAATTAGTATTAGCTAAGTAGTTGAAAATGTAATAAGTCTAATAATAAATCTCTACAGCTTTCTCAGAAATCCCATAACAATCCAACATTCTGAGCTTAAAATATGCTTACAATACACAAAAATTCATCTCTGCAATCATCTATAGCACTGAAATCACCTAGGCAAAAATTACATAGCAAAGGCACAGCTTGTGAAGTTTGTAAAGGACATCTTGAGCACACTACAAGAACATACAACAGAAAGCAAAACACCCTGCATGCTTGCTTATTAATCCCCAGTATCTAATATGAAATAAAATATAGAAATAATAGAAGTAATATTTAGTGACTTGCTTCACGCTCATTCTATTCTTCATCCAGAGTGAAACAGAAAGTCTTCCATGCCCTATTTTCTGTTTGAACCTTGGCACTTTCCCAGGGTATGTTCTCCCTATGTTCACCATCGTCCTTGTCATTAGTGGACCAGGTGGTTCTCAACCTAGTCAATCCCAATCATGAACGCCACCATGCCTTCCACATATGCATGTCTTTACCCTGCAACCTGTCCCCAACTCTTTACATGCTGAACTCCAACACACACAGACAACGTGCCCAAATCTAACCTCGATTTGCCAAAGTTTACATACAGGGCAGAAAACAAACCAATGCTTGTATCCTTTATTACTGCTGTAGAATTTCCCCTATTCAGGTCACTCACTTTAAATAGCAGGCATTTAAAAACCATCAACACAATTTAATTAACAGCTTAATTTGAAATGGCAAAGGAACTCCAAACACTGGCACACTAAAGCTGTTTGAACAAGAATTTGAATATAAGTGATAACCTGGTGTCTTCATTAATCCATGAATCAACTGCTCCTGGCCCTAACTGCATCTTAAACATGTTCTGTTCGGAGCACAAGGAAAAAGAATGATTTCTTAGCTACAGCCTATGGGTTTGTGCTTCCACTATAGTCATCATGAGAAAAGCCAAAGAAGTTGTCCATTAAACACTGCTAAAATAACTCACCTTGACGGTTCAGGACAACGTACCAAAAGGTTATTTTTTCTTTCAAAAGTAAAAACAAACCCATGAATCATTCCATTTAATGAGCCTTCTTTCCCGAATGCTTACAAATGGGTAGGGAAAACAAGATAAGAAGCAGATGTACATATCTCATGCTAAAACAAGAGTTAGTAAGAGTGTTGCACCAGTGTTTCTCTCACTAAGTTTGTTTAAATATTCACAGTTCCTGAAATTCTTGCCAACTGATATTCTTAGGGCAACTAGAAGCACCATGAAACCTGACAGCACTTCGCAATAAAAGATCTGGGTGTGTATGTTTTTGGGGTCAACAGACAGTTAAAGGAGAAGTGATATCATTTAGCCTTTAATAGCTTTGAAGATATACAGTGGAATACTCACTTTCAGCTTCCTGTATGCCACAGATGTCCAGGGTAAACTTTGACAAATTCATGTCTAAACGGACAATTCAGATCACCCAGAAACATTTAGACCATGTGAGCTAACTGTACCTTAACTAACTCTTTCCTCGTTGCCTATAGCAAAGCCATCTTGGAGTTTTCTGATCCCAGAGCAGAGCCCTTCTAGGAATCAGTCTTGTGCATTTTTCCAAACTTCTCTCTAACTACAGGCCACAGACACAGGAAGGCAGCAGCAGATACACTGCTGTGCACCCTGCTGTCTGCGCTGCAGAAAGTGCAGAAGCAGGAGGCCGAATCTCAGGCCCTTGAATCCAGCCAAGCTCTCCGAATTAGGCTGGAGGCCTTTGGTGCAGGTGGTTGGCAAGGATGGTCTTGGAAGAACACTGATCCTAACGATCAGTGGGGGCACAACCTTAGCCTGTCACACCAGTGCCTCCCTACCTCCCAAATGCTGCGAGGACATGACAGAGCAACACCCAAGGTGCTGTTACAGAGGCTATACAAGCCTCAGACAGACAGCATTTTCTAATTTTTGGACATGTGAAGGCAGTCGATGAAAATGCATGAAATACCTCATGAGAAGAAAATAATCCCTCAAGTTTATAATATTTTAAGTTTTCTTTATAACTTACTGTACACTCAAGCCGTTTTCATGGCAGTGATTTATGCAATCCCACATGCTGAATTAAAATGTACACACTTCAATGGCAACACTTCATTACTCCAACAAAAGCCTCTCTTGATGAATTCCCTACTTCACACATTCCTTAATTTGAGCACTCCCTCTAGCCTTCCCAGTCTTTCAACAGCTCACCAACACAAACAGCTTTACCTTCTTCTAGTTTAGCAAACACATTCACCAAAAAAGTCTTCTCCAGAACAGGTAAAAACAGAAATTTTTTCTCCATACAGTATACAATTAATGTATAAAGCTTACTGCCATAAAAAGCCAAGAATTTAGCAATGTTCAAAAAGAGCTTATGGGAATATCAGTCATAGTAACAGATACTGGCAAATGTGTGTAGAAAGGCATACGAATCTCCATGCCTCAGGTTTTAAGTCTTTACATGACTGGCGATCAAAAATAGTTTTTCCTGCAAATACACTGTCCTGGTAGTACACCACTAATGAGTTTTTGTATCCCTCCTCTAAAGTTTGGCCAGTTATAATACTGGATTAGTTGATCTGCTATGGATTGCCATGCTAACTTGGCTATCTTCTCTTTCCCCAGTGAGAAGCTTTACTAATCTGGCTTCTTGTGCAAGATATGCTAAAAAACAAAAAAAAAAAAAAAAAAAAA
>Ga0065711_1001573_pt1 | contig 42011 bp, 28 predicted proteins | sample Hoacrofraction12_FD_59098 | JGI IMG/M metagenome (GOLD analysis project Ga0065711, IMG submission 59098) | Hoatzin crop microbial communities from Cojedes, Venezuela - Epithelial fraction 12 v2 (version 2) | ecosystem: Host-associated > Birds > Digestive system > Esophagus > Crop | place...
TTAAAGATTATCTGGTTCCAAACTCCCTGCCATGAGCAGGGACATCTTCCACTACACCAGGTTGCTCAGAGCTCCATCCAACCTGGCCTTGAACACTGCCAGGGAGCGGGCAGCCACAGCTTCTCTGGGCAACCTGTGCCAGTGTTTCACCACCCTCATGGTGAAGAATTTCTTCCCAATATCTAATCTAAATCTGCCCTCTTTTAGTTTACAGCCATTCCCCCTTGTCCTATCACTACAGGCCCTTGTGAAAAGTCCCTCTCCATCCTTCCTGTAGGCCCTCTTCAGGTACTAGAAGGCTGCTATAAGGTCACCCCAGAGCCTTCTCTTCTTGAGGCTGAACAGCCCCAACTCCCTCAGCCTGTCCTCATAGGAGAGCTACTCCAGCCCTCAGATCATCTTCATGGCCCTCTTCTGGACCCGCTCCAACACATCCATGTCCTTCCTATGTTGGGGGCCCCAACATGTGTTGATCTGTTCAAGGGTAGGAAGGCTCTGCAGAGGGATCTGGACAGGCTGGATCAATGGGCCAAGGCCAAGTGTATGAGGTTCAATAAGGCCAAATGCCGGGTCCTGCACTTTGGTCACAACAAACCCATGCAACACTACAGGCCTGGGGAAGAGTGGCTGCAAAGCTGCCCAGCGGAAAAAGATCTTGGGGAGCTGGTAGACAGCCGGCTGAACATGAGCCAGCAGTGTGCTTGGGAGGCCAAGAAGACCAATGGCACCCTGGCTTGTGTCAGGAATAGTGTGGCCAGCAGGAGTAGGGAGGTGATCGTGCCCCTGTACTCGGCACTGGTGAGGCTGCACCTCGTATACTGTGTTCAGTTTTGGGCCTCTCACTACAAGAAGGACATTGAGGTGCTGGACCATTTCCAGAGAAGGGCAATGAGGCTGGTGAGGGGTCTGGAGAAGAAGTCTTACGAGGAGTGACTGAGGGAGCTGGGGCTGTTTATTCTGGAGAAGAGGAGGCTGAGGGGGGACCTTACTACTCTTTACAGCTACCTGAAAGGATGTTGTAGTGAGGCAGGTGTTGGTCTCTTCTCCCAGGTAACTAGCGATAGGACAAGAAGCAATGGCCTCAAGTTGTGTCAGGGGAGGTCTAGATTGGATATTAGGATGAAAGAGTTGTAAAGCATTGGATCAGGCTGCCCACGGAAATGGTGGAGCCACCGTCCCCGGAGGTATTCAAAAGAAACGTGGATGTGGCACTTCAGGACACGACTTAGTAGCCATGGTGGTGTTGGGATGACAGTTGGACTTGATGATCTTAGAGGTCTTTTCCAACTATAATGATCCTATGGTTCTATGTTCAGTTTCTGGTCTTTTCATGACACACCTCGTCCATCTTTTAAATTGAAATCACATGAGCAGTCTTTACACTAAGGAAACCGTGTTTGCCAGCAAATTATGTTTCATGTTAGTTCTGAGCTAATAATATTGCTAACCTCAATGCAGGAGAGTCAAAGGCCACCACTTCTGATCTTAGACCTCCTTTTTGTGCCAAAAAACCTAAATGCTGTGAATTCAATATTAACAATGCTTTCCTGGTTTTGGTAGAAGAAATAGGTTCAAGATCAATGTAAATACATAATGTTTTCTAAAGCAGCTGTCCTGGGTGATTATCAGATATGGCTGTCATCCAGAATGCTGTAGACTTCACAAAGTCCTCTGTCAGTCACTGGAACTGGATATAGGAATCATTGGAACAATATTATTCAACCTGCAAAAGAACATGCTAACAGCTTTTGTATTTCCGCTTTGAAACATTGTCAGCAACCTGTGCAGCTGTCACAAGATGTACGAAGGACTTTACTTCTCTAAATGCAGCACAATGATCCATCCAAAGCAAGATGATGAATTAAGATACATCTTCCTAAAACTTGGGAGCTGTCCCCTACATCCACTGATAAGAGCATACCAACCTGAGAGTGGGATATGAACTTCTTTCTCAATTAAAAATTGCCCAGTTACTCCTATCTGTTTTATCCTTAACAATGTCAGAATTACACCATAGCTTTAACTCTTGACTCATGACTTCTAGCTTTCAATAGCCTTAAAGGCTAAAAAAAAAAAGAGTGTAAAAGTCAAATAAAGAGTCTTATTTGGCTCTCCTTTAGCTGCTATTTTCCTGGCACTTGAATGTACTAAACTAGAGGGAAAAGATTTCCCTTAGCTAACTAACGCAGCTCATGGTACCTCCATTGCTGGGAGTGACTCGACAGAAGAATGGCCAGTTGCCTGGGGGAATCTGTGAACCTGAAAGGAGTAATGTAAGCTTTAAAAAACACAACCGATGACAAATCTTTTCTTTATACTGTTAGGAAAGCCAGCATCTCTTGAAATAGACCCTGTGCTGTAGTACTACAGCAGAATGCCTTGAAGATAGCTCTCTCCTCGTCTCACCATGAAAAAAGCTCTCAGATGACATTCTGTAGTTTCCAACCCAGTGCCAAAGACCTTCAAAGGCAAAAGACCATCCTCACCTCATACTTCAGAATTTGGCAGCCCACTGCCTTTTTTGAGTCATGGCACATCTATAAACTTGGGTTTATCTCACAGGCCTCTCTATCACACAGTTTGATGATGCTATTTCTTTTAAAAGACACTGACTGCAAAAAAACTTTTTTTTCTGATATTGCTGGAAAGAAACAACCAACCAAAAAAGTAACTGAAGCTGACATTGACAGTAAACTATTCCAAAAAATGTGAAAATTTACACTTCTATGCAAGTTTTCAAAACAAAACTTATGTATGCATTTTTGCAGATTGACACATCCAGGATACTACATGATATGAGACGTTTTTCCTTGACAACATTTCAAAACAGAAGAATTTAATAGCAGATAGAGGTAGCTGAATTAAAGTGGAGTCCAGTATTGTCTTCTGAACAACAGAGATGTTGTTCTAAACAGCCGAAGATGGGAATCCATTTCTACCTGCTACTTCCCCTTTAACAGAACAATATTGAGTTCTAGGAATCTGAAAACATGCAGTTATGCACTTATTGGAAAGGTGTTTAGAGGAGGTCCTCTCTTTCACATAGACTCCATGAAGTAAAATTTGTACCTTGGACTTGTTAAACCAAGCAGAGCAGCTCAATCTCTAGAATTTCCTCTTCAGCCTGTAGTCAGGGTAATGCAGCCTGCTCTCCCTCCAGCCCTGCTGCACAATGAATAGCTGTTCATTGCACACCTTCAGCTGCACGTGTTTTCACACGTTCCTAATTTGACTGATCAGTAGTTTATGTGTCACTGCAGTCTATATGTGCCAAGAGGGAAAGTACATCCAATGTTACAGACTACATCCGATGTTAGAATGACCCATGGAAGACATCAGGTCACCTCCCTGACTCTGTTTCACTGCCCCCCAGATATTGCTCAGAGCTCTCACAGTTCGCATAACACTGGGACCCTGGGACCTTAGATATGAAATCTCTGAATGAATCATGCAAATTCTATGACTCCATGATGGTAATAGTGATAGAGGTAGATAGTGCACTGCAGGAAGCAAGAAATAGTTTCAGGCAACAGGGACATATAAACCTTGCCTATTAACTTGCTTTTCTTCTTTTTTTTTTCCTTTTCTTTTTTTTTTTTTCTTTTTCGTTTAAATAAGGAAACAGAACTGTAAATGAGCTTGTCAAAAAGGACTGGAAGTTAAAAAAATTAGGTCTTGGAATCAAATTTCCATCTAAACTTGATTTCAACTCACTTTCAAAATTAAGAGGTTTCTTTCGTAATTCCAAATGAATTTCTTTTTGGATATATAGAAAGCATTTTTCCACCCACAACTGAATATGAAACTACAAACAAACACAAACATGCAAGCTAGCAATGCAGAATTTCTAAGATAGTTAAAATATTAATAATACCAGAGTGCTCTTTTTTGTTCTGATGTACTAAAGAAGCAGGAACTGGTAAAGAAAATGAGCCATGTCCTCAGCAAGAGAAATCAAGATTTTGATCATGACAAGGATGACAAAGTATACATTTGTACCAGCTGTCTAGTACACACTCTAGGAATTAAGGACCCGTGCCTTAAATTCGATACTATAATACTAATCAAGAAGCAGTTTTTCCATGGTATTATGTCTCTCCTATGCTGGAAGAAGGTAGCCTTTCCCAAAAATATCAAGCAGAAGAAACACTTGCTCAAAACTTTAGAGAAAAAGAAAGAACCACCATTGAAGCTGTCAGTAGGTTATTTATTATCACAGTTACACATAAGATGGAAATTTCAAGGATTTTTTTTTTTTTGAAGCCCAGCAAATATAACCACTCACTACTGCTTCTTATTTTGGCAAGAAAGACAACAATTTTCCCAGTCAAACTAGCCCTCAGAAAACATCATTGACATCAACTTGTACCCCTAAAGCAAGGGCGATTATTAAGGGCAGTTCTGTTGTGTTTTCCCATATAGTGTCTATGCAATGGAATTCATAAAATGATTGTCTAAGTGTATGTACATACAATACACACACACACACACACACACGCATATGTACACACACACTCTTTCCTTTCTTCCCATAGCTTGCACAATGCTTACTTTACCCAAAGGAAAAAGCTGGACTGTTATTTGAAACAAACTATCTCACAGCTCTGTGGCAGAAGAACCACCAAGTATTTGCCAAAAAAAGCACGTCAGTCCACCCCTAGGCACAGAAGATCAGTTTGATTGATGGTAGATCAATTCATTATAGGCAGAACCCAAGGAAGGGACCTTACTAAACAGAATAAGATATTTGGCATTAAGAATGTACAGTAAAGGAAGTTTACAGTGCAGAGTTCAAAAATAAATATAAGTACATACATCTGAACAATTTCAGGTTGTCTAAAAAAAGGGGTATGTGATTACAAAGGCATTGAAAATACTGAAATAACTTTAGAACACATCTATAACTTAGATATTGCAGTAGTCTTTGAAGGGGCCTATAATTTTTTTATTTTTATCACTCCTTCATTTTCTCTTTATGAATTCTATACCTTTGTAAACCAAGGAATTCTTTCCCTTACAGTATTTGTTTTCCTTCAAGTTTTTTCCAAAAATTTTCAGAGCCTAAGAAAATATTTACAGCTTTTTATAATTAAAATTAGAACACAGTCTAGTTCTATGTTTTATGCTTTATTTTTGCATTGTCTTTTTTCTGGCATAAACAGTCATATGCCCTTGTATATGACAGAAAGTGTATAACATAGTGTAGTCACATGCAACATTTAGGTCACTCCAAAATATATCAGAAAGCTTAGTTTTTCCACTTGATAATAGGTTTGAGGAAAAAAATGAAGCTTTTTATATACAACAATTACTTTCAGTCAACAAAGCATCCCTTTTTTAGACCATAAGGCAAGATAAAGTACAGCTACACTACCTGACAATTCTTTGCCTTATTACTTTTCTGTTCAGTGAAAATATACTAAACCCATTTCCACCAAAGAATTGATTTAATCTCTAGAGAGGGTGCACATGTTCAGTGTGGACTAAGGCTAGTTACACTCCAGTGTATACTATTTCAGTAAGTAAATATATATCTCAAAAACCTATTTCAACATTAAATTCTGCTTTTTCAGTTGAAATTATGGCAAAAGGATTTGATGTTGACATAATACAAAGCTTTTGAATGAGTTTAGTTTTCTAAGGGAGAAATGAAAACATTCATCAGTGGATGAAGTGTTAATGCTTTTTGATATTAACCATCATATGAGTGTCACTGTGATTTCTGATTCACAGGGTTATCTGGTGTGTAATCTTTCTCAATCTATCTACTTACAGCTATCTGTACACATCCTAGACCCTGATTGGTTTATTTTTTAAAATATGCTGACTTGCCATTTAATAAAAATCTATAGATTGTCAAAGCTAAAAAGCCATTTCATATTTATTAAAGATTTGAATTACATTTGAAGTTTGAAAGAGGAAAAACAGATCACACTTTCTCCTACTAATAAATCTAAAACACAACCCTCCCGTGTTCTCTGTTTAAAATATCCTTATTAACCTCATGCAATATTTGAAAACAAACTGTTTACAGAAGCAGGCAAAATCCATTACACTGGGGGGATAAACACATCCTTTCTTTACACAACAAAAAGGAATACAAAGTCTATAGAACCTGGGGGTAGAAATCAAAACATTTTAAGAAGAAAACCCTTCCAAGAAGACTCCACAATTTCCACAGGCCACAGAGAATCAATATCCAAACAACAGACATTACCAACTGACATCTCATCCCTGCATACAGGTTGTTCAGAAGGCACCACTAAACACAAATCAAGACACAGCACGAGAAGTTGCCGACACCACCAAACCTCACTTTCTTTCCCTGGAGCATCCTCTAAGCCGCTTGGAGAGTGAAGAATTGGCTCACCTGCACTGGGGGGGACCAGCCGTGGGCACAGGCGCACTCTGACCACCACTCCCTCGGGCTGCCCTGGGGCTTGGCTGGGGATTTATGGGGGCTCTTCCGCACGGTGTCCCACCAAGGGACAAACTTGCTCCTGCTCTGGCTGGCACCCCCAGGTCCCCAGGAGGGAAGCGCCTGGGAGCTATACTGGAGCCCCGGAGGATGCTGGTGCCAACGGCAGGCGCAGTGGGCATCCCTCGCTACGGGAGGCACGATCCTGCCGGCGTCCGACCCCTCGGACCCCCTGCCGCAGCTCTGCTGCTTGGGAAGGTGTGCGTGCATGGCGCACCCAGGGCTTCCTCTGGCCAGTTTGCGTGAAAATGCTTCTCCTCCCAGACGTGAGGTCCTTTGCCGGGGCCTCTCCAGCCCCCTTGGCAGCAGCTAGCGGCAGGGCATGGCGGGAGCGGGGCGCAGCACGAGCGGCTGGCCAGCAGCTCTGTGTCAATACCGGACTCCACTCGCGCAGCGCCTTGACAGCATCCCCGCTGCAGGCAGAAGCAATCAATGCTCTGCGTGGCTGGGACGCGCGCCCGCATCCCTTTCTGGATGACAAGCCGTGGTGGGGGTGGGGGGGAAATGGACCAGCAAAACCCAGAACAAAAAACGCTCTTGCAATTTTCAGGAAGGTTTAGCCTTTTTCTAGCTGACCCTAACGCTACTTGCAGGCACCCTGCTGAAGCAGATTTATACGTACAAGCTTTGCAGGCAAAGTGCTTTCTTGTGGAAACAGCATGTAGACAGACTACTGAAAAAGATGCCCCTTTGCCAATGATGAAAACAGACGGGGGAGAGGTTTTTTTTTCCCTGCATGCCTGAAAAGACCTTGTCAACAAAATTGCATCACAAGATGCAAATAACAAGTTCAGGAAGAATGTTATCTGCCCTAAATGCTAAACCATAGCATACACTCTGGTATGTGCTAGTGAACATAAACCTTATGGAAAGAGAGCAAGAGGCTGATTTTAAAAATAAAGCCACTTAGAAAAGACCTATGGAACAAATTAAGAAATCTTCAGCAGCTGATTTATACAAATGTGAATACATTATTTGTACATAAGGTCTTCAAGACTATGACTGATGTATATTTTTCTCCTCTTTTTTCACCCTTTACAAATTCTATGGTGTTTGTCAATAACATTCTGTACAGAGTTTTCTGTAAATCCCCTCTGGGGTTTTTCTTACGAATACAATCTCTTTTCCTTAAATATTCCTGAAATTTTTATTTGTAAGTATCATCATTTCCTTCTTCTCATAGAAGTGACAGAGGTGTAAAATGTATGAAATCTGGGCTTTCCAGCATCTGAAGAAATGCAGGGTTATAATCCAGTCTCAGGTGACTACGTTTTTAGCCCCTAAAGACTCAGTGGATCTCGGACCCCTATATATCTACGTTTTTTTTGAGATTTTATCTTTCTTTTAACCTAAGCCTATCTCAGGTATATTAACCATAGAAAACACCCAATTTTTAAAAATATATACAGGATTGTGTGACTGAATCCTTTTATGTCTAGTGGTGTCCAACTAGGCTTTAAGTATACAAAAATTAAACAGAATTCGTAGGTGATATGCATAGTTTTAACATTCCAAAGACTAAAGCAAATTTACATTTAAAGATTTCAAAGACAAAGAGACAACTATGGCTATCTGCAAATATACTTTCAAATGAGATAAATGAATTTTTAGAAATGTTTTTGTGCGATAAGACTTGATTCAATTCTTTAATTCTTCCTTAATTAATAACCCCAAATTCCTCAAATCTTAGTCATTGCTAAAATACATAACAATACAACCTGGCAATAATTCTTAATGAAAAATGATGACAATGATCTAACAGTGGAGAAAATATTTTGACAACATTGTAATTCAAATTGTCACATGCGAAACTGGCATCAGTTTTAACTGTATTTTCATTAAAGGTCCCTGTTCCAAACTACAGTAGAATCACATGATAATGCACAGTCTATTCAGAGCCTTGCTAAAAAGCCGAGATCACACATCTGGCTGTGTCCTCTCACATGACAAGTGCCCAACTGAGAGAACTCTCAGAGCTCTGCATTCCGTTAAGGTCACTTCATGTTTGAAAAACAAATATTAATGCACTTCTGAATTGCAGGTGTTGATATGGAAGCTAGCCCTTAAAAATCTGAGCTAAGGGAGTCTACCACGTAATCTTTGCTACATGTAAAGTGAGTGTAAAGATATGTCTGACTGAATCCATGTTTCTGCAATTTTACTCAAGCATAAGGAGTGAAGGTGTGCAAGCTGTCCAGAAAGCTGCTTTTCTCTAGTGCTCAAGGGTAACTCAGCCCTGAGCATCTAAAAATTTGTCTACCAGAAGATAATTCAAATCCTTACTGCATCATTTCCAGCAGGACCACCTCTATGTAAGAAATATATATTACCATTAATTAATGCTATAAATCACATACAAAATAAGAACATATTATTCATGTCATGTATATATTTAAAGAAAAAACATTTAAAAGAACAATATCAGATTTCATTTTCATCATTGTAGACCTATATTAACAGTGTCCATCAGCTAAAGCCCATCAGCTTTTTTGCCACATGGCAAGCTACCCTGTTCACTCCAGAATATATTGATGCTGTTGCAGCTTTCTCAAATGTCAGTGAGAATCTAAAAGAAACAGTTTAAATATGTCTTTCAAAGATGTTCAGAGAAATCTGTATATTTTCGAAGTAAAAAAAAATTCACATATAAATTTTAAAAAGGACACTCAAAAAAAGATACAAAAAAAATCAGGCCAAGCAACAGCTACAGCATGTTGGAAAGCATCTACACAGTCTGTGAGCAGACACACATCTGCAGTAATAATATTGGGTAAAGCCACCTGTACCAGAGTGCTCACATGTCTATCACAAACCCCCTCAGTCCTCTATTTTAAAGCAGTAGGTGACCTTTTGGTAACCTTACTATACCCCAGCTAGAACAAGGCAGAACTGAAAAGGCATCCTCTTGACTGTAACGTTTATTCATATGCTGTTAAAACACTATATTTCAAATGGCCTCTTATCAGAGTGTAGAAAAAGTTTATTTGAAAAGAATTTGACACCACTGAACTTATCCTGAACCTACTTGACGCTTCTAGGCTATTTCATACTTAGAAAATCCATAAATAAAAAAATATCTATTAATAAATAATTCAATAGTCCACTTTTTTTTTGCCACCTTTTGCCACCGCCTATGTGAGACAAAACCACTTGAATATGGGACGTGTATGTGCAACTAATTGCTAGACAACATGGTAAGATGGATTCAAAAGATAATGCAATTTCATCAGATGTAATTGAACCATTGTATTAGACAGGATGGCAAGCACTTCTGGATGAACTTAGATTAACACATGGCTCAAATCCACATGCCCAGGTATTGTCTTAATTTGATAATAACTGATACATAAAGCAAAACTGAATATTGTACAGTACACTATGTGAACTGTGTTTGACCGATACTGTTGTGGAAAAATCTCACTAATTTTCTTTCTGAAATATTAAGTAGGCATGACAAAATGGAGCAAATATATTTAGCTGATATTCTACCAGCACAAATAAGTGTAACTGGATTATAGTAATGTTGGACATACACCAAATATAAAAGCTAAGAAGAGTTTGCTTCGGGCAAAAATGTGCATATGGGAATCAAAAAGTGCACACGGGAAACAAAAATTATTAATAGAGTTCTGAAAGGGAAGCTAGAACCATGGGCAAAAATGGTTTAGAAGTAGTAACAGATTTTTCCCTCCAACCAAGAGTGCAATGTTACACAACTATAAAAAATACAGAATGAAAGAAAAATAATAAACATGGAGTGGACCAGCTTATTTAGTGGTCCTAGAATTTCTACAAATAATTTTCTAGAAAGAAAAATAATGAGAACAATTACTGATATGATAGCAAGGCTACTGAAAAAATCAATTGCAATTTCTTCACAACTTCTGTTTTTTTGTGTGATGAAAAGCAAGTATGTTTGCATAGAAATAATAGTCTTTGTGGTGACATAGGTTAGAAGGAATGGTTATGATTAATACAAGGTTAGGCTAGGAGCCAAGTGATCTGGCACAATGCTTTTCTGTCATAGGGTTCATAGGAAGTCTTGGGCAAATCGCTTGATTTCCGTGAATATTCTGTACATAAAATGAAAAAAACCCTCTTCATTTAATGAAACCAGAGCTTAAGGAGTGGGGAAGGAAACTTCTAAAATCAAACAACTCAGCTCCTGCTTCAGGCCTACCTACTCCTCCCTTCCTCTAGGTGTATGAGACAAGAGAGGCGTGAAGGTCTACAACACCAAGAACAGTAAAAGGGGAAAAATATGATAAAAGGTGGTTAGACAAAATTTCACCATTAAGGAAATGTCATTGCAAAGCTGTCAATGGTCTTTAAGAGTAATATTTTGTTTACTTAAAAAAGGTATATGATCCCCATATCCCATAAAAGAAGGGTGAATCTCAAGCTTTGAAGTTTTATACAAAAACATCAGCAGAGCACTGAGGCACAGGTCCCTGCACAACATATCTGCCTGTATGATCAAGGGCATGTTCTTCTGATTTTTATGAGAGGGTCGAAAGCTTAAGGAGTTACAAACGCAAACATATCCATTCTCAGCGTTAGCTGCATGTCTTAGGGTTAGCATAAGGACAATAATTTAGAAATCAAGATACAATGAAAAAGAAAAATGACAAGGCTTTGAAAGGGAACTGTNNCAACAGAAGAAAACAACCCTCAGTTGGGAATATTAAGTCAAAATCAATCATGTCAAAGCTGGTGAAGAACAGAGTAACAGGTTTACCAATTTCACACACAAGTGGATCAAAGAATCATAAAATTGCAGTGGAAAGACTGAAGTACAAGAACATTTCCATGCCAATATAGAAACATCCCTTACAGCACCTGCTATTTTCAGGTAGAGCAGTGTAATAGTTTGTGGAGTTCTTTCCTCTGGAGAATTTTGTACACTTTATTTCAGTGCTTTAGTTCATCTTAAACTAGATTCACATAAAGATATTAAGCAAAATAACTTAGATGAAACTGCAGAAAGCTCTTTTTAGAAAAGACAGATTAAATGCAGGGAGTAGAAAAGACAGCAAGGGTTGTTGCACTGTCATTTTCACTAGGTAGGAAATACTTATTGACGCCTCTTTCCCACATGCTGCTGAGGAAAAAGAGGGCCAGATTCAATACTTTCCAAAAATACTTAAATATAACCTTGAACTTCCACCCACTGTCATGAGAAACAGAAGTTCTTTGCTTGAGTAAATTTGGCTAGGAAGTTTCTGACAAGCATTGCTGAGTCCAAGGACTTTAAGCCTCTTAATAACCCTTCAGTTTACAAAGTCTAATACTAACACATTGGCAAATTTAAGACACCTTTTTTAAGACCTCATTCTGCATTTCCAATTTTTTAGGAACTGCATTTCAGAACTTCAGTATCAGCCTAATATTCCAACATTGTTTTGCATGTAATAAAAAAGGATATAAAGAAATGTTCATGGCTAAAAGTTACTTAAAATTAATATCCCCAAGATCAGTTGCATGAACATATTCAGTACCTCAGATCATTCTTATTTGTCTCTTTGTTCAATTAGGAATAAAACAGCATGGTTTTTTTTGCTACAGGGGGTTTTTGATTTTGAAAGAGAAATTCATCCATGTTGGGTCTCCATTCAGATAGTAACCTAAGCAGTAAAAGTATACCATAAATACCCAGGAGGTATCCATAGAATAAATTAATCAGGAGTTTTATTACACAGTCATATTGCTTAAAGATACATCCACTACATGCACTGCATAAAGAAGTGGACAATACAACCAAGCTAGAATTATTTAGGAGTATGTTTTTATTCCAATACTTGCAACCCACGCAGCATATAAAGAATGCCAATTAGCCAACTCAGGCAGTCTGTTTCAGGTGTAGCACATGTTACAATATCCTCTTTCCAACTGATTGCTTCCCATTAAAGTAATTTTGAAAGAATTTCACTCAAATTTGTTAACAAACAATGAGAAATTGCTTTTTCCTTATGAAGTTATTTGTATTATGTTCATAATACACAACGTCTTTAAAGAGTCTGACACGGTTCTAGCCCTGTGTTATTATGGGCCACTTGTAAGCTTTCACTCCAGATGAAAGGAAAGCAGAGATGTGATCACATAGCACAGTCAAAGAGGACAAGGTTTATAGCATACATTACCACGAAGTCAAGTTACTAAGCTCCCTCTTCAGCTTTTGGAAAATAAAGACTAGTTTTAAGTGACTAACATAATTTCACAACAAAAGCAAACCCATTTGACTGGAACATAACTGATCCAATATTAAAAGAATGATGAAAATCTGTCTTGTTTCTTTACAATCCCTACCTGGCCACCCCTGAGATTTCATTTCAGTTGAAAACAATGTCTGAAAAGATTTCCCAAACAGAAATAACCTATCAGGTTTTTTTAAAGGAATTACATACAAGTCCATGTACTGTGTGTTTATGTGACAAGGATGATATATGAATCAAGAAACTGAGATACAGAAGCAAGATGAACCTTTGATGGCTTTACATTGAAAAGAACTTTTCCCATAAACACAGTCGCTCTAGACTTCAGACCTTTGTATATATTTTGGGTATTTTTTCTTGGTATGTGTCTTTATTACTAAAAGAGTAAAAATAATCTGTTGGCATTATCTGGAGCACCTATAACATTACATTTCATCTGCACCAAGTGACCTCAAGGGCCTGGATCAGCTGCTCTTTGCTTTGATACAGCCAGAAGTTACTGAGCTCAATGCAGGACTGCCAGATCGGATATTCACAACAGTCTTTCTAACACTGTACACATGAATGAAACTAATGGCTAATATAAAAAGTAGGTTCTCTGTACTAGTGGATAAAAAGGCAGCCCGTTATTCAGAGCTACTTTAGGATTCCACTTGGTTTTAGGAAGAGAAGACAAAACAAATATGCTCCCCAGAATGGGACTTTTGAGGAAGACCTCCAGGATACAGCACGTGAGGGACCAGCTGCATGCCTGAGTCATCTACAGCTATGTTGGTTAAAGTAAGAGGAAACATGGTGACACAGAAGAGCAGTTATCTTCCTTTAAATTGTGAGGATGACTTACGTTTATAAAAACATCCAGGAAAGTAAACCCTCAGTAGCAAAACACATGACTTCTCTTGGAACCACTTACTATCTTAGGAAAACCATCCGGTCTGTATCCATGATCACATTGAAAGGTGTAGTTTAACCGGCAGCCAGCAACTCAGCACCAGACAGCCACTTGCTCACCCCTCCTTTCCCCCGCAGTGGGATGGGGATGAGAAATGGACAAAAGGAGAAAATCGTGGGTTGAGATAAAAAAAGTTTAATAAGACAACAAAGGAAATACTACTACTACTAAAAATAATATTAATGATAATAATGAATATGCAAAATTAACTATATACAATAAAATTTTTCTCAACACCCAATGACAAATCTGCAGCTGGTACTTGAGCAGTGATCATGGACCACCTGGCTTTTTGCAAATTTCTTGCAATTCACCCAAAAGTCTAAAATCCTGGAAAAGTTTGAACTCCTGGAAAAGTTCAAGTTCCAGAATGAGAGAAGATTCAAACTCCCAGAAAACCAAAAAGCTGAAAGCCACTTGCCCCCATTGGCCAACCCCCGTTCAGAAACTGAGCATGATGTCCATGGTATGGAAAATTTCCATTGGCCAGTCTGGCTGTCTGTCTGGCTACGCTCCCTCCCAGCTCCTGCACACTTGCTCATTAGCTGAATAGGAGAAACTGAAAAAAGTCCTTGATTTACAGCAGCAAGCGAAATCATAAATGTTATCAACATCCTTCTTGTACTAAATCCAAACACAGCGGCTACTGAGAGGAAAATTAGCTCTATCCCAGCCAAAACCAGGACAAAAGTACATTACCTTGTGTAGGAAATAGAGATGTTTTATATGGTCAAGTAGCAAATTACATTTAGATAATTCAAACAAGTCTGATCTGTTTCTCTCCTTTTGGTAGAAATCTATGACATTTCACTTTTCTAATGTGTGATGGTAAACAGGATAGGAAAAATAAAGGCCAGAAGAAATGAGCAGCTTGAAACTGAAGCCACAACAAGCTTTTGATTTCATAGAACTACTGTCTTCTTTCCTAAAGGAGACATCAGAGCAAATCAAGCAATGGTTCAGGTGTCATATAGTGAAAAGTAGGTAATAATGTGTATTGCAAGGTTTTTGTTTTGCTTTGCATCATTTATTGAAACAAATTCCAACATTTAGCTAGAAAAGTTTATCTTCAGTCAAATAGCTCTTGCTCTGAGAAACATTTCCTAAGTTACTTTCAAAATCCATCTCCTTGTTTTCATTGATTTGTTTCTCTTCTTTAATTTTACTTTAAATCATTCTTCATCCCTCTCAGTAATCATTGCTTTCAAATGAAAAGATTACTATAGCTCCTACGACTTGTTAGTCTGTTTATCCAGTTTGTTAACTAGTCCCTCTTAAGTCAGCTCCTTCCTAAAAGCATTTTACCTTTTTTTTGAAAATTTATCCAGTCTAAAGAGGATTACGCCTTTGCAGCTTTATGCGATAGATAACTGCTAGTGACAGGGTAGTGACCAGAACCTTATGAAAAAAAACCAAAAATGAACAGCCACTGCAATATTGATAAAACAAGTTTATAAAAACAGTCCACATCCTTGGGGAGTCTTTGTGAGACAGTTCTAGGCAAACTCTATTCATAAACTTCATATCCTGGAATATGTGTACAAATGCAGCATAACATCTAGATACTGAAAGAATAATGCATTCAAAAAACCAGTCTCAAACCAATACATTCTGTACTGTTACTATAAGGCTCATTATTTCAAAACAAATTAAGTTGACTTAGTAAGCCAACATGTACACCAAGACTCTATTCTCCAAAACCAGATGGTTTCTGTTCTGAAGGATCTTACATTACAGTGTTAGCAGAAAACAAAAATCCCTCCAAAATCAAAAAAACTTGCTTAAAAATTTTTGTTTCCTACAGATCCTGAATGTTTCAAAATTCAATAATTTTAATTTCTCTTTGAGGACCCCCAAAACACCTTTTTGGCTCTAACTTCTATTTATTAAATAGCACTTTATCATTTTCAAACAAATTTTGAAATGATGAAAAACCCACGCTAGTGTCAATATCGCTCAAATATCTAGGGCGTAGATGAGAAAGGACACTTTCTGAACAAGGTTCCACTCATTTATGTTACAAGACAATATTAAGAATCATTTCATAATGCTTCATTTGCCTTTCCATTGACTACAAGGAAGTTTACATGACAAATTCACAGGATGATGTTTATGTTACTAGCACCCATGCTTAGTACCTTAATGTCTATAAAACATTTTTATTGATCAATGGAATGTCGTCTTCATGTAAATGAAATATCAAGTAGTACAATAATTACCTGCAGTATATAAAACCAAATAATTTACTGAAGAAGCTAAGTAACCTATGAGTTCAAAGCTCATTTTCCAAAGGACCTAAAGTATTGAAAAAATAGTCTAATTGATCAGAAACTACTTTTATCTAGAGGAGAATCTAAGACTGAAGAGTTCCTCATATGCTCAGTGGTGACTATTCGGAGTCTTTCAAGGATAATGTATCCTACACAAAACTATGTTTCTGGATAGGTAGGCTGGTAGATAGACAAGTAGATAGATCAGTAGATAGATAAAGCATTTATCTTATACTTCAAATGTGCCAGTAGAAAAATTTATGTATTACTGACCTTAATATATTGAATACTAAAATTTAAATTACATTTTTCATTTTATATGAAGATTAAGAGTCAACCACTTCACACCTGTGGGCTGGTCAGCTGAGTATGTAGCTGCTTCTGCAACTTCACAACTTCACACTGATCACCAGTGTAACACCCATCTATGAGAAGGACCAGAAGGAGAATCCTGGGAACTACGGGCCTGTCAGCCTGACCTCCGTGCCAGGCAAGATTATGGAGCGATTCATCCTGAGTGTGCTCACCGGGCATGTGAAGGACAATAAGGGGATCAGGCCCAGCCAGCATGGGTTCATGAAAGGCAGGTCCTGCTTCACCAACCTGATCTCCTCCTATGACCAGGTGACCCGCCTAGTGGATGAGGGAAAGGCTGTGGATGTTGTCTACATAGACTTTAATAAGGCCTTTTACACTGTTTCCCACAGCATCCTCCTGGACAAACTAGCTGTCAATGGTTTGGATGGGTGTACTCTTTACTGGATAAAGAACTGGCTGAATGGCTGAGCCCACAGAGTAGTAGTGAATGGAGTTAAATCCAGATGGCAGCTGGTCACGAGTGGTGTCCCCCAGGGCTCAGTTTTGAGTCCAGTCTTGTTTAATGTCTTTATCAATGATCTGGCTGAGGGGATTGAGTGCTCCCTCAGTAAGTTTGCAGATGGCACCAGGTTGGGTGGGAGTGTTGATCTGCTGAGTGTAGGCAGGCCCTGCAGAGGGATCTGGACAGGCTGGATCGATGGGCTAAGCCCAGCTGTATGAGGTTCAACAAGGCCAAATGCTGGGTCCTGCCCTTGGGTCACAGCAACCCCATGCAACGCTACAGGGTTGGGAAGGAGTGGCTGGAAAGTTGCCTGGCAGAAAAGAAACTTTGGGTGATGGTTCATAGCCAGCTGAAAATGCATCAGCAGTGTGCCTAGGTGGACAAGAAGGCCAACGGCATCCTGGCTTGTGTCAGGATTAGTGTGGCCAGCAGGAGCAGTGAGGTGATTGTGCCCCTTTACTCGGCACTGGTGAGGCCGCACCTCGTGTACTGTGTTCCATTCTGGTCCCATCACTACAAGAAAGACATCGAGGTGCTGGAGCATGTCCGGAGAAGGGCAACAAGTCTTGTGAGGGGTCTAGAGATCAAGTCTTATGAGGAGCGACTGAGGTAGCTGGAGCTGTTCAGTCTGGAGAAGAGGAGGCTGAGGGGGGCCCTTATTGCTCTCTACAACTACCTGAAAGGAGGTTGTAGTGAGGCAGGTGTTGGTCTCTTCTCCCAGGTAACCAGCAATAGGACGAGAGGCAATGGCCTCAAGTTGCATCAGAGGAGGTTTAGATTGGATATTAGGAAACATTTCTCTACTGAGAGAGTTGTCAGGCTTTGGAACAGGCTGCCCAGGGAAGTCACCATCCCTGGAGGTGTACAAAAAACACATAGATGCGGCACTTCGGGATATGATTTAGTAGGCATAGTGGTATTGGGTTGACAGTTGGACTTGATCTTAGAGGTCTTTTTCAACCTATGATTCTACGATTCTAATATTCACAGTTAGCTGTAGTCTAGGTTAATTCAACTAATTTTACACTCATCCAATTCTGTTGTCTTTATGGGTTTTTTACATGTTAAGCAGTCATAAATCCAGAACAGACCCTCTGTTTATCTTCTACAGTTTACTGTATTTTTCTTCAGACACCTTTTTCTGAACTGTCTCCAAAGCTTTAAAAAACACGTCTACATTATATGGGTATATTTTCTTTCTGCACACACACAGTTACTCTTCCAAGGAATGAGAACAGTCTTTTAACAAAGCCTTCCTTTGAGAATAGCTGCATTGACTCTTTCTTCATGAGAATGCATTATATTTTCAACCATTTTAGGGAGAGTAAAGGCAGACTTCCTGGTCTATAATTCTCAGAATCATCTTTAAAATCTAATTTAAGAAAGCTGCATTTTTCATCTTCCATGCTTGTATTTCCAAAAACATCCTAAGAGATAGGATACCCATTCCTTCCTGGGCTAAAACCACATGGTCCCAGCAGTACACAACTATTAATTTAATCAAATTCCTCTTTTATGACATTTTGATTTTAGACAGTTTCTCTGACTTCTTCCCTGCAGAGAATAAACAAAACTTCCAATATTTCTGTACAGTGGGAAGTGAAGAAAACAACTAACTACATTTTTGAAAATACCGTTATCTTTTTCAGTGGCCTTTTTTTTTGTATTTTGCTCATGTATCAACTCCTTTCAGTGACCCTTTGAGAACCTATATGCTTCGGATGTGCTTAAAAAAATAATCTTTTTTTTTTCTCCATTAAATCCTTAACAGGCATTACTATAGTTATATATTTAAATTGTCATGGTTTATGGACATCTACATATTTCTTGCTTAGAAACAATACTAACTTATTGCAATAAAATGATTTACTATACTAGTGTTTTTAAAAAAAAAATCCTATGAAACTGGCTTCTTTGTATGAATTTCATTTTTTTTAACATTAATATTTATGTGATGTTTTCCCCCACTTTTACAAGGATATAAAATTCGAAATATTATGATCTCTACGTCACATCTAGGTTCTCTGCATTGGTCAGGACTAACTGAAGAGAGAATTAGTGGAATCTTCTAATTATTTCATATCACTTGTTGCATCTAAAAACATTACTTCTTTATCATTCAATTAACAGTATGGCTTTAACATCATACTATGCTATGGAATTTCTCACCCCTTTATGATACAGGTTAACTCTTTTGATTTCAGTTTGCTTCTACTAACTTTATAAGATTCCTATGTAGCTTACAGCAATATACTGTGGATTTTCTTCCTTCTACGTAGTTTCTTAGAAGTACAATGCACTAATGTCTTCATTTAGGTGAAGGATTCCAGTTTAGTCATATAAACCATTGATATGTACATGTTATTTGAATTCCATAAACAGAAGAATTTACTTGTCTGAAACAAAGACCAAAGAATGATAGGGAAACAAATATGCTAAAAAATTAAATATAGCTGAAAAGAAATGTTCCTGTAAAATGCATTGTTGGAACTCATTGTCTGTGTATAAAACAACAATTAAACTTGCAGTCTTGGTAGAAGCTATGGTTATAGTTCTCTTGTAATGTATATATAATTATAGTCCAGGGCATAAAAAAATTAAAATATTATCTCGATAGTCCTAAGAAAAATAAAGTGTCATTGGCAGATAACTCTGGAAGAGTGGACTACACTTTGCTTGAATTTCTGTCTCTGTACCACCAAGCACAGAGAATTAGTCTTTATTGAACAACAAATCTGATATTATACAAAGAAAACTTCACACAAATGTGAAAGTATATTTTTAACTTGTTCAGAGCAAAATATAATGACACGTTCATCTATCATTTCAATCAAACATAATTTTGTTCCCTCATGACTAATGACTGATTAGTGAGCTGCTTTTATGCCAAAATAACTGTTTCTAAATATGTTCTTAAATAGATACAATGATTGCAAAAAAATTACAACAGGAAAAAGAGAGCATATATCAACACAAGAGTGTTCCAGAGTTTTATTCAGCCCATGTATATATTGACTTGGGAAGGCAATACAGAAAGTTTTACAGGAAGAGTTCAAAGAAAAATTGTCATTGTTGAGGAAAAGGAAATAATTACTTGAAATCTCTAATTTAGTGCTTCTCAGAATATATTTTGGAATAGTGAAACTTAGCAGATAGTGTTATTTGCAAAGATACTTCCCAGATGTGTTTTCTTTGTTACTCAGATTCTCTAGAAAGAGAGCCACTGGAGTTCAGCTGAAGGTAAAACTGGAGAACAAGAAAGGTTTCTATAGGTACACCAGCAACACAAGGAAGATTAAGGAAAATGTGGGGACATAGTGACAAAGATATGGAAAAGCTTTTATTGTGAAATTACTTTGCTTTCTCAATATTTATAGGCAAGGTCTGCTCTCTGGCCTCTCTAGTCCTTAAAATGAGTAGTAGAGTCCAGGTGTGGAACTGCTACCTAGAATACAGGAATAAGAAGCTGGAGACCTCTTAAGTAAAATGGATGTTCACAAGTACATGGAACTGGATGGGATGCATCCAAGAGTGTTTAGGAAGCTTTCCAACATTGTACTGAGACCTCTCTCATCTTTGAAAGGTTGTGGTGTCAGGAGAAGTCTTGATAACTGAAAAAGACAAAAACATCACATCCATCTTCAAGAATGGCAAGAGGAGGATCTGGGGAACTACAGGATGGTCTTCTGAATGTCAGTCCATGGGAAGGTTATAGAGCAAACTGAAAAAAAAGTTCACAGTTCATAAATTGGAGGGACTTGTTGATCCATTGATAGGCATGGCTGTCATTCATGGGAATCTTGACAGAATGGAGAAATACACTGACAGAAACTTCATGAAGTTCAAGGATGGCAATGCAAAGTCTGGCACCTTGCAAGGAATATCCCAATATCCCATGCAACAGAACTGTTTGGAGCCTGACTGGCTGGAAGCAGGCTTGCAGAGAAGAAGCTGGAGGTCCCGATGGACAAGTTGAACAGGAGTCAGCAGTGTGCACTTACGGCAATGAAGGTAAACCATATACTAGTCTGCACTAGGAGTGTAGTAAGGATGTCAAGGAGGGTGATTCTTCTCTTCCATTGAGTGTTATGAGAGCACTTTGAGCTACCCAGTAAAAGAGAGAGATGAGCAAACTGAAGTGAATCCAGTGGAGGGTCATCACAATGGTCAGCGGACTGGAGCATGTGATGTATATGGACAGGATAAGAAAGCTATTTTCAGGCCAGGAAACTTGGTAAGGGGCAAATCTTCTTAAAGATGACTGACTCTCTTCTTAAATGGATGGTTACAGAGAAGCAAGAGCCAGACCCTTTTCAGGGCTGTGCTGCAAAAGGCAAGGGCCAATTAGCATAAGCTGCAGCAAAGGAAATGTGATTAGAAGTCAGGAAAAAAAATTATCATGAGTGTGATCAAGCACAGGAACAGGTTGCCCAGAATATAAAAAAACCCAATGTTTATACAAGTGTTGCAAATGCTTCCTTTGTTCAACAAATGTCCCCTAGCATAGAGCACATCTTTTTATGTTTGGCTGGTCACTCAGTCTTTGGTGACTCTCCTTGAAACACCCAGCAAGTATAAACCACATTAGAAAGTTACCTTCATGTAAATTAAGCTAATTGTTGGATGGTAGTGTCAATTGTTTCATATTTTCAAAGGCAACTAGTTGGCAAGAATCAACTCAGCCTCGTTTACCTCGTTCTTTCCTTCCCAATATTTTTTTAAAATATTGGTTGTAGATCTTGGCAGATGAAGACAAACTATTTCAGTCTGGAAAATTTATACTGTGGAACTGCCAACAAGCTGAAAGAATGTGAGAAAAATGAAGAAACTATTAAAAAAATCTAAAATAAATCAACCTCATGTTAATTATCCAAGGACATTCAACATGGCAAAAGAGGACATTAGCTTGCTTAAATACTACTAGTCCGTTTTTTTTAGAAAAGAAATAATATATTTTTCATCAAGATCTTTTGACAGCTACTAGTAGATTTTCAGGGGATTAGATTTTCAAAGTTTGTTGACAAAGTATTAAAGTATTTGTTTCACAGAGTGAAAGGTGTATGAAAGTTTAATTGCATATCTTTTGTCTTTTAAATCCTTTATTGTCTGTGGGGTGGTTTGCAAGACAATGTACCTATAAACAACAATCTGAAGACAGCAGTATCAGGACCCTGAGGGCACTATGAGGCCTGTCTGTCCCTGCCCACCTCCCCCAGGATTTATCCCCACCCCATGGCCCAGGAACACATTTCACCGCAGCCTGGGACTATCAGTCCCACCCCCAGCGATTGCCCTATAGCATATGGTCTCCAGCCCATCCACAGCTCTGCTCTGCCCAGCCATGGGTCCTGCTGAGCTGGGCCCACCCATGGGCTGACATCCCAGCCTGGCCTTGGCTCAGTCCCGTCCACACAGAGGTGCCCGATGCCTGGGCTGGGGCTGCCCGGTTGCTTGGTTCAGGTAGTGGGAGCAGGCCTGGCCGTGACACCCTGACCTGTTGGCCCTGGGGAGCCCCCTCAGCTCCCATCGTCCAGCAAGCCGCTGATCCACACAATGCCCTGTCAAGCAGTTTTATGAATATGGATTTTGTTAGTGTGTCCATGTTCATGACGCACAAATCTAAGGAATCGGGGAATGAAATGCACAAATACAGTCCTTGGAGAATCTGCTTCCATGTGATCTGTGGTATTTGAAGTTGTACATGCACACTTTTGTGTTACAAATTTTGCTTGTGTTACAAATTTTGTTTGTGTTACAAGTTGAAAGTAACCAGTGCAGATTTAGAAAACATTCGGAGATTTTTATCTTCTCACAGCCAAATAATTTACAAAACTTTTACAGGCATAAATTCATTTCTGTATAGTTGGAATTTTGGCAGCAAAATTCAAAAACCAATTACCCACACAAAGTCATGCAAATAACTTCTCTATTGAAAATCTGTGACCTTCAGTCATCTTCATTATTTTTCTCTTCTAAAACCTTTGAGATTAATTTTTCTCTTCTAAAAGATTTGAGATTCACTTTTGTCTGGACAGACGATTTTGTAAATATCTGTAAGCAGTGTTTTGCCAATATATCTGTATTTGCCATCCAAAAGCAATCTACTCACGCAATTAAAACAGAAGTTCATACTAAATCAATATCAGAAGTTAATATTTTGCTCTCTCTGAAATAAGCAGCCACCTTCTTCAACTAACACAAAACACACACCATGACTCAGATTGTTTCATTTACCTGTTCGAAAAAGGAAGCCAAAAAAAAGCTATATTTACAAAACTACTGGAAGTAAGACCTCATTTTCTGCAAAAGCTCATACATTGAGACACTCACCCAAGACAAGGTTGCCATGGAGTCTAACACAGAGTCTTGAACTTACTCTAGATGTGGCTCAACAGATTTATCTTGACCTAAAACCAAGGCTTTGCACTCTTCAGAGTATCTCAGTTAAGGATCCTGCTCAAGTTGTCCAGCAAAAACAGATGATCCCAGCAAACAGTGATGAGACCCTCTGTGCTGGGATGCCTGTTCACAAGGAGTAGTGGACAGAGCACAGCCAAAAAAATTTGGTCTCACCATCAGCAGGAAAAGCCTGATAGCGCAGGATGTCTTCACAGTATCACAGTATGTTCAGGCTCATCTCAGCCTAAGCTGATTCCAGCTTTTTCAGCAGTGATAGCAATTGCCTAGCAATCAGGTACTTATTCCGTGAACTTGATCTAGCTTCATTTTGGCTGATAACAAGTGATTGTTCATTCTGATTTGAATTGTCTATGACTCTAAAATAAAATGTGGCATGGAAGAGAGCAGATGATACCAGAGCTCTCAGACTATAAATGTTAATTCTCAAAAAAAACAAAGAAAAAAAATTCTCACACCAAGACAATGGTCCTGAACACTTCTAAACTAAACTTGAACACACTTTACAGTGATTGCTCCATTCTCAAACACACACTTCTCAGAATTTGAATCCTACCATAATCACTTTGCTAAAAGATAGACTGAAAGTTTTTTCATGCTATTCCTTTCTCTGAGCATCATAACACAAACAAATAAATACTGAGGGATACATTTCAGTTTTGACAGAAACAACAACACAAAACCCCAGTAATCGTTATGCTGATTCATCATTATAGACTTTTTTATTTTTTCAATGCCATCACAGAACACCTGGAATCTACTGTACTACTTTAGGTACAATATATAACACCAAGTGACATTTACTATGTACTTCACCACCAAACTGAAGTGACCAACCTGACCCTTACTCTGGTACAAGAAATGGTTGGGCACATATCTTTGTTTTCCATATGTGTATGAGTACAGGTGACTAGCAACCAATATGAAGGATGTGCTACTGTCTCATTTTCTTAAACCTCTCCCTGTGTGATGAACAGAGTCACCTTCATAATCTTTACCAGATTAAAAACCATTCAGCAAAATCTACTGAAATTAGCCAATAGTTCAAGTGTAGTCAAAAACATCTTTAGTGGTAACTTCGCTAGTTACCAAACAAATAAAACACTCTCAGCTCCAGTTGAGCTGCCATGCTTTTTGATTTTAGTCATGTCAGCAACTCAAGGACAATGCATACGTTTTCATATGCGTATGGGTCATATAGACCCAGTTCACAGGATCACTGAACAGTTGAGATGGGAAGGAATCAGTGCTAAACAAAGGGGAAGGACCACCTCCTCAACCTGCTGGCAACGCTCTGCCCAATGTAGCCCAGGAGGATGCTGGCTTCCTTTGCTGCAAGGATTGGTTCATGGTCAGTTTGGTGCTCACCAGAATCGCCAGTTTCTTCTCTGAAAAGCTACATTCCAGCCGGTTTGTGAAAGGCATGCACGACCCATGTAATTACTTGAATAACATCATGGCAGACCTCTGCTGTCAGTGTGGGTCCACAATGAAAACAAGAAATGACCGTACAGAACTCTGCTGAGGGATTAGGGTATTCATCTGTTGAGGGAAGGAATTGGGTGCCAATGTAGCTTAAAACAAAGTATAATTTTATAAATCTTATTTGCAATGTTTTAAACTCTTTGTTTTGACTATCATACATGTAGAAAACTGTGAAATCATCAACTTGCAATTCACTGTGAAAAGTCATATATCAGGATACATGGAAGACTTTTGATAGTAGGACCTTAACAGCAGGTTTTGGTCATCAGAAAAATTAGCAAGAGACCTTTACTTCACAAGTGGCCTAGAGGGATCAGCATAAACCAAGGGGCTCAAACACAGCAAAAAGCTGAGTAAAAAATAAACCCATGGGTTTTGCCTGGGACAATGATATTTCAGTGGAACTCTGTGGTGTGATCGATGTGCTGGAGGGAAGGGATGTCATCCAGAGGGACCATGACAGGCTTGAGAGGTGGGCCCGTGCAAAAGTCATGAAATTCAACAAGGCCAAGTGCAAGGACCCACACATGGGTTGAGGCAATCCCAAGCACAAATACAGGCTGGGCGAAGTATGGATTGAGAGCTGCCCTGACAAGAAGGACTTGGGAGTGCTGGTTGATGAGAGGTTTGGCATGACCCGGCAATGTGCACTCACAGCCCAGAAAGCCAACCATATCCTGGGCTGTATCGCACGCAGCATGGCCAGGAGGTTGAGGGAGGGGATTCTGCCCCTCTGTTCTGCTCTGGTGAGACCCCACCTGCAGTCCTGCATCCAGCTCTGGAGCCTTCAGCACAGAAAAGACATGGACCTGCTGCAGCAGGTCCAGAGGAGGCCACAAAAAGGATCCGAGGGCTGGAGCACCTCTCCTATGAGGACAGGCTGAGAGAGTTGGGGCTGTTTGGCCTAGGAGAAGAGAAGGCTGCGGGGAGACCTTATTGCAGCCTTCCAGTACCTGAAGGGGGGGCTACAAGAGTGCGGGAGAGGGACTTTCTACAAGGGCACGCAGTGATGGGACAAGTGGTAACATTTTTAAACTGAAAGAGGGTAGATTTAGATTAAGTATTAGAAAGAAATTCTCTCCTATGAGGGTGGTGAGGCCCTGGCTCAGGTTGCCCAGAGAAGCTGTGGCAGTCCCCTCCTTGCAATGTTCAAGGCTAGGTTAGATAGGGCTTTGAGCAACCTGGTCTGGAAGAAGGTGTCCCTGCCCATGGCAGGTGGTTGGAACTAGACGATCTTTAAGGTCCTTTCCAACACAAACCATTCTATGATTCTAGAAACTAACCTGTCAGAGAACTGTTCACCACAATGTAGCCAATATTGCCAATGTGACAATTATTTTCAATTACATTTTTTCTCATAAAGGTTGTAATTCACCTGTAAAATGTAGACATATCATAGCATTTATAAGGCATCAATTCAGACCCAAATTAGTTGAAATCCTGAAAAGCAGTTAATTTCATCTAATTTTTAAGTCTGCAAGCTTGGTGGGACATTCAAGCCTACTAGCCAATTTGTAATAAGCAAAACTCATTCAATGAGGAAAGGCCCCCAATTGCTTGGGCTTGTAACTAACCCTATCTCAGAGACGGCTGAATGACACCATGACCAGAACACAGCTGGGCTGGGCACCTTAAAAATGCACTGAACTGTACTTTAACATGTATGCACTGCCCTGAGTACAACTAATGAGAAGGTACAAGGAATTAAAGGTCTGTCTGCCTCCCCATGTGTAAATAAACACCATATTTAAACAGCCAAAGGCAGTTCAGAATGTGGTCCTTAGTATTTCCATCTTCATTACAGTCACATCTCTGCTTCTAGAGTAAGATCTCATCAGATTCTAAATCATTCTGATTATGGTAATTTCCATATTTTACAAGACCTTTTGCAATTCTGCAGTTATTGATGTTAACTACAAAAAGAATAATCCTCAATTTCTCCGTAATGAACCACTGAGTTATCCCACGATGTAATCTCCCCAGACCCTGAGGGTGACTTTGAAAAGAATGTTAGCTATCTCTAATGGAGATATGTAAACAGATGTTATATTTGCCATCTGATTAAGCTTTTCAGAATGATCATTAAAGTCACTTACCCATATGGAACATCGTATGTACCTACTGTTTAACACGGCAAAGAACATTCCTTGGTCTCAAGAAAATATACAATCTCTGATAGCTAAGGAAAGTCTAGGAATCTGAACTTTTTTTTCTCTATTCTCATCTGGTAATAAATTAGGGTTATCTGAATGAAACTGTTTTCAAGACGTCTATCTCATCTGCACCAGAACAGGGATTGTGTGCGGATAATTTAGACAATATTATGGTCATAATAACTAATTCACTCCTTGACTGCTGGCTTTGACCCTCTCTGCCAGAGTTTTTCTCTGTTCCACTTGGGAAGCCATTTAAAATAACATTATCACACATGGTCATTGCATATGCCTGATTTTATCGCTATTCAATTTGAAAGCATTGGCTCTAATTTGCAGCAAGATCAAAAAAACCAGAACGTGCATCTGGTGTCGACATGAATTTTCTTACATACTTCATGTACTTACATACTTCTATAAGGCTGAGCAAATCCTGAATTATCAAGCGTGGATAAATCAAGCATCCGAGATTACTGTGAAGGTGGGTTTGAGTTTTTTTGTTGTTGTTTCATTGTGCTCTAGTTTGCCCTAAAATTTGTTATCCAAGTGATCATGTTTCCCCTCTCCCCTTCTGGTTCCTAGCTGCAGTCTCCTTATCCTTTCTTTCCCAAAATCCATCTAGACAGATGAATTCATATAACCACTAATGCCCAGCTTCCAAGCTACACAGACTCAAAATGTAGCTGTGTTAACATGGTGCTGTTCCCAAGCTAATACAGTCTGTTTCTCAGTTTGGCTAATTATTCTGGGGCATAAAAATGAAAGACCTTCCTCTCAGTCCTAGTGCACAAACACACCCAAGGATGGAGCAGTGGTTACAGTGACAGGCTGACAATCTTGCAGCTAATCATGATAAATCCCTGGAAAACAGTATCCATGTACTTTGGTTAGCAGGAGAAGCAGTAAGAACCTTCAGCCTACGCAAGAAAAATTAGCTCTTTGATGACTTAATTATCATCTAATTATTACATGCCAGAAGGATGGGATATCTTCCAAAGAGACCTGGACAAGCTGGAGAAGTGGGCCTGTGTGAAGCTCATGAGGTTCAACAATGACAAGTGCAAGGTCCTGTAGACGTGTCAGGGCAACCCCCACTATCAATACAGGCTGGGAGATGAAGGGATTGAGAGCTGCCCTGACAAGAAGGACTCCGGGTTACTGATGGATGAAAAGCTGGACATGACCTGGCAATGTGCACTCCCAGCCCAGAATGCCAACTGTATCCTGGGCTGCATCCGCAGCAGCATGGGTAGCAGTTTGAGGGAGGGGATTCTGCCCCTCTACTCCGCTCTGGTGAGACCCCACCTGGAGTCCTGTGTCCAGCTCTGGAGTCCTCAGCACAGGAAAGACCTGGAGCTGTTGGAGCGGGTCCAGAGGAGGCCACATAAATTATCCGAGGGCTGGAACCCCTCTGCTGTGAGGAAAGGCTGAGAGAGTTGGGGCTGTTCAGCCTGGAGAAGAGAAGGCTGTGGGGAGACCTTCTAGCAGCCTTCCAGTACCTGAAGGGGGCCTAAAGGAAAGATGGGGAAAATCTTTTCAGCAGGGCTTGTTGCGATAGGACAAGGAGTAATGACTTTAAATTAAGGGAGGGTAGATTTAGACTAGATATAAGGAAGAAATTTTTTACCATGAGGGTGGTGAAACACTGGCACAGGTTGCCCAGAGAGGTAATGGAGGCCCCATCCCTGGAAACATTCAAGGCCAGGTTTGACGGTGCTCTGAGCAACCTGACCTAGTTGAAGATATCCCTGCTCACTGCAGGGGGGTTGGGCTAGATGACCTCTAACGGTCATTTCCAACTCAAAGCAGGCGATGATTCTGTGATCTCTAGCAAATATATGGAGAGCCTCTGTGAACTCTGGATTGTAACTCAGCCAGATTTGTTTGCGTTTTCAGAAGAGTTACCCTTAACAAAAGTCATCTGCTTTTTCTAGAAGTTCTGGAATATCAGGATTACAGAAGAGTATTCCAGGCTTAGTTGTTTTTGAAATTAGATAATGTCTTTTCATTCCCTGCTATCAGTCCATAAACGACTAAATCATTCTGGCTAAAACTCTGAAAACATAGAAACAAATGATCACACAAATTAGTCTGAGACACAGAAACAGAGCATGGAAATTTTGGTTTAACATGTAAACTTTGTCAAAGTTACAGACTGAAAATTGTGTAGGTAGAAGCAAGCAATTCTAACAGTAGTAGGTGTTATCAGTTCTGCATACTACACTCAGTTGTGATAGCTATGATGGAATAATTACAGTGCCTTTCTCCAGTTAAGTAAATTTGTTTTGTACTACATCCCTAATTTACCCTAATCAAGCTTTTTCCTTGACATACACCTGTAATAAATGTTTCCTCTATAGAATGTATCTTTTTTTTTTTTTTTATAGTGTCAGTAATATTAAAAGAACTGTTGATTTTTTTCTAAATCTACTTGATCGGATTCCCAGGGAGCGTGCTGCATCAGGAGCAGGTTCCTTTGTCCTCCAGGCAGCTGCTCCCACTTATTCTGTTCTCGTCCACCTCCACCTTTCCCTCCCTCACTCTCCACATCAGCTTGTTTCAGCCTCCATGCCTGAAGTTTCTGGTTACACTCCCACTCCCCTGGCTCAAACATCTTGACACTCACATCTTACCATGTTTCTGTTATTATAACTACTTCTGTCATAAGAGAAAGGCATTCGCCAGCCTTCCTTCTTGCTCACATTTAGATAATCTTACAGACACTGAGAAATACGTTATCAAACCTTCACCAAGAGATTCTCTAATGAAAGCTAAGTCAGCACTTCTGTTAAAAGATGCTTCAGCATCCGAGTGAGGGCTGATAAACATATTAAAAGGAAGATATGCTAGCCAAGACACTTTCAAATGCAGCTCGGATTGTGCTGTAAAGGGGAAACCAGCCACCAGTCACCAGTGTATCTATGACTGGATCTAGCAAATTCATGGTAATTAATTTTTGTACTTCATTAAAGGAACTAGGATTTGCAATTTAATAGGCCTTGGATTTTACTTCCCATCTTTGTCCTGTGGCAGTCAAGAGTGTAAGTATCTTAATGACAGTATGCACCCAATTAGCACAGAATCCCATTCATTATACTCATGTTGATATTAAAAGTAATGAGATAAAGTGCATAATAATAAAAACAGTAAGTAAACGTGGCTTAGATATAAAACACATTACTTCTTTTAGAGATTAAAATATTTTATAACTTTTGTTGAAGGATACCTTCGAATATGGACAAAGGATGGTTACCACTGAATACACGTTATCGATAACCTTTGATTTTTGTTTTGAGAAAAATGGTGATGGTATACCTCATTCTAAGATAAACAGAAAAATCTATGTTATTGTAACTGGAACACTTGACTCATGGTAATTTTCCTGCTACTGAATATTCTTAATGACATGAGATTTCATTTTATTGTGCTGTTAGTAACTAATAAAAACAACAAACAAGGGAATATGAGTTTCCAAACAAAAAGCTGTTTCATTTACTGAGCCTATACTGGCAAAGTATCTGCAGTAGTAGGTGTTAAGAGCTGAACTACAGAACAAAACAAGAGATGAAAGTCTGTGCTGTGTCTCTGAGAGATTGTCTACATAGCACAGGCATCATTAAAAGGAGCTAACGCTCAAACCTGAAGCATGATAATTGCCTGGCACTAGCTCGCTGTGTTATTCTGCCCCGAGTGCCTTTGTGCATCCAGGTTAAACCCCACTGCCAAGAGGAAACTGCAGATATGCACAGGGAAGGTGCTATGATGTTCTTCAAGGAGTCCGCAGAAGTGACTTTGGGCCGTTTCCCAGTTCTTTGAGACACAATCCATAACTCTCAGCCTGAGGCGCAGCTTCAGTCAAATTTAGTCTCCCTTGTACCACAGCCCTTGCTACAGGAAAAATCTGTGCAAGATGCAGTAATATCCCTGCCTGCCTACGGACAGTAACACTGAGCGTAATGCCTGAAGGACCTGGGGGTGCTGGTCGACAGCCAGCTGAACATGAGCCAGCAGTGTGCCCGGGTGGCCAAGGAGGCCAACGGCATCCTGGCTTGTATCAGGAATAGTGTGGCCAGCAGGAGTAGGGAAGTGATCGTGCTCCTGTACTTGGCACTGGTGAGGCCTCACCTGGAGTACTGTGTTCCCTTCTAGGCCCCTCACTACAAGAAGGACATCGAGGTGCTGGAGCGTGTCCAGAGAAGGGCAATGAGGCTGGTGAGGGGTCTAGAGAACAAGCCTTATGAAGAGTGGCTGAGGGAGCTGGGGCTGTTTAGCCTGGAGGAGGTTGAGGAGAGACCTTCTCGCTCTCTACAACTACCTGAAAGAAGGTTGTAGTGAGGTGGGTGTCTGTCTGTTCTCTCAAGTAACCAGCAATAGGGCAAGAGGAAAAGGCATCAAGTTGTGCCAGGCGAGGTTTAGTTTGGATATGAGGAAAAATTTCTTCCCTGAAAGAGTGGTCAGACATTGCAACAGGCTGTCCAGGGAAGTGGTGGAGTCACCATCCCTGTAGGTATTTACGAGACATATAGACGTGGCACTTAGGGACGTAGTTTAGTGGTGGACTTGGTAGCATTAGGTTAACAGTTCTATCTTAAAGGTCTTTTCCACCCTAAACAATTCTATGATTCTATAAGCCCACAGCTATGCTATGCATGCGTTAACACACTTTAATACACCAGTCTCTCCAGAAACCTTGCTTTCAGCAAGCATCCTTGTGCTAGCATTTGCAAGCATCCCCAACACTAGGATCTCACAGACTTCTTAGCTCAGTAGAATCCTGTCCCTCCTACAAGGGATGTGGAGTTTTGTATAGCTAGAGTCAATAAATTCTAATAGTAGTAGGTGTTATCAGTTCTGTTTTTTCTAAAGTTCTGAGGGTTACTTGTAAACTCAGAGTCAGGGGCTATAAAATCCAACTGGAAAATCTCATCTAACTGCACTTGTAGTGCACAAATTTAGTTTCCCTAAAATATGTGCACAAATTTAGTTTCCCTACAATATCAAGCAAGCTTTTTACACAAAAGAAATTTAAAAATATTTTGAAGTTCAGATTTCTCAAAGGAAGTTTTTTTCTTTACTAGTAGTTAACACCTGATGTGAAGGCCATTTTTAAATTCTTTTGATCCCAGTTAGTTAATTATGGCAGAAGAACATTTCTATTTACACAAAGTGCATTTAAATTTAAATTAAGTTTATTTAAATGCAACTTATTATTTTTGATGTTAATATACCTTTTTTAAAATTCCTTATTAATTTCTTTTCTGCTCAAATGCATTTAAAAAAGGCAGCCTTGAAGTATTTTATAAAATAATGGATACAACAAATCTGAACAAATTTTGCAAGAGTACTAATCAAACATAATGATTCATTAAGAGCAGTTTTAAATGATTAAAAATATATAACCTGACACTTTCCAAGATGGTCTTACAAATAATATTATCCTTGCTACAAACAATTTTAAAAGTGACTTTAATGAGATATCCATCTTTTTTCCCCTCTCTTCTGAAGAGTTCCCTTAAAGTGTTGCTCCCAAGTGCCAACAAAATACGTGATTGTTTAAGGTTCATATTAGTCTCTCAGTCTCCTGAAAAGGTTTTAATGAATACATAGAATACCCTTGCAATAGAAGCTTTCCAGGTTTCAAAAATATTATTGAAAATAATGCAATATGTTTTCCATTGAATTTTTCATGTAACTACCTGTATATGCTAGCTTCTGTCCTCTTAGTTAATGTTCACTGATTGTACAGATATTCAACCCAGACCAAAACAGATATATTATTAATAACATATTTTCAAGTGATTGCATACCTGAAAAGGTCACTGTACAGACTACAAAGCATTACAAGTATCACAAAAAAAGGATTAAAAATTAAGAAAAACCAACTTGTATTTTTCAGTATTGGACTAGTATTGTGTTTGCTTGTAAAAGTGCTACACTTGCTATAGTAAGAGAAAACTTTTCAACAAAAATTAAGAAATTTAGAAGCCCATATCATATTCCTAAATATTTCCTCCAAAATAAACTGGGAAATTGTTGATTTGTTTTCTACATTTCCTCATTTTGCTTCAATATTTTCTGTACTTATGGATATTCACTCCCTATTACCCCACCAACTGCAAGAATGAAACCAAGAATGGAAGTTTTTGGAAGTTCACTGCTAAGATCAGGCATGTGATTCAAAAAAAGGAAAATGTACAAAAGGGATAAATATAACTTGGAGTTACATAATATCTTCAGAAAAAAAGGAAAAATCCCGGCACAGATTAACCTAATATACATTAAGCAAAGCACTGTGGATTGAGGTGAGAGAGGATTAAATCAGTTCCCTGTTATTAACAACAGAGAAAATACTAATGCCAGATAAATTAGAGAAGATAATAATGACAATAATTGGCCTAAAAATTGCTGGATAAACTAAATAAGTGAGATATGTTAAATGGCAGAGCAATGATGTCTTTTTAGAGGCCTTTTTTCTAACATAAGTCTCACAACAGTTTTCTCCTTTTCTGGGCTCAACTAGGGCAAACTGAACCAAGCTGCAGACTTAAGTTTGTAAACAAAATGATCAGAAGAAAAAGTGCACAGCTGACATCCTGACAGTCACTACAGGAATTTAAACACTGGAACACGTTGTTCACACAGGTTGTGCATTCTCTGTCCTTGGCGACTTCCAAGACCAGGTTGGACAAAGCCCTCAACAACAGTCTCCGAAATTGTTATTGACCCAGCTTTGAGCAGGAGTGTTGACTGGAGTCTTCCATAGGAGGACTCTAAAATCTAAACAACAGAGTATTTATGCTTAAATATCAAAATATCTTAAATATCAATATATGAATTTGAAACTTTTTTACATGTATCTACATAGGTAATAATATTTAAGATATCAGAGATGTTTTCTGTAGTATACATACATAGTACATTTCTAGTAAAATACTCTCCACCCAGCTTGCTACTTTTCTGTTTTTTTCTTTTTTCTTTTCCCTTACCCCCTTTTTCCCCCCCGTATTTCATACTTGCAGACATATTCGTCCTTCTACTTTCTTTCCATTTTATGAGACTCATCTGGACTACAAATTCCTGAACTGGATATCAAATACTTTCTAATCCTTCACAAATTTATTCCATACAATTTTTTTAAATTTTGCGCTTTTGAATTTTTTGTGTAAGAAAGTTTGCCTTTCTGTTGCTCAGTAGTTGTGTGACTCCTTTTTAAATTTCCAAGGTGAAATTATGGCCAGTGGGACAGAATATTTTTCCAATTATTCAATTTCACACTGAAGCATGTGTTGCAAATAATCTTTGTGTTTCATTTCAATACAGAGATTAAAGAGAAATTGCATTTGCTCATAAAGGCCAAATCATGCTGCTAGTTTTCCAGGATTAATATCTAAAAGCTCACAACCTTCTTGGTCAGCAATAATGAAGTGATATCTGATGAGAAACATGTGCAAAAATAATCTTGCTGAAGGAATGAGTCACACAAAGGTGTGAAAACATCAGAGTCAGGTAATCTTGGTGCCAAATTCTGGCTGAAACCAAGATAAACCCAGCTGTGCTCTGACCTGACCAGTGCTTGCACAAGAGTTTGAATGACTCGAAACGTGCAACACACTTTTTCTTCAAATACAAGACAGAATACTGAAAAGTATTTGTGCATATAGAGCAAAAGCGGTTCTTTATCCTGCTCTTTCATACTTCTGATCTGACGTCACAGGATCATTCTCAGAAGCATGAATAAATTTAAATTTTCCTTTCTCATTCAACATTTCATATATTTTTAAAGCAATGAGACTCTAAACTTGCTGCAGAGAGTCAAGGAAGTATGAATTCACCATATCCTGCCACAGTTGTTCCACCATAAACCTGTCAGACAACCTCTCCATAAAAAGAAATTCAGAGGTAGGTAAATATTTAGCAAGATGGTGAAAGTCTATGTTCCAACAGAGTTTTGTCAAGAAGGGTGGCTGAACTCTGAATTTCAAACTTTCCCAAACACTCGAATAAAGAGAGGATCTAGCTTTAGTAAGCAGGAAGGTTAATGAATTCATCTGGATAAAATTTAAACAGATCAAAACTTAATCCTTTTTCACAGGGTTTTATTGTACAGTTAAATATGGACAAGCAGGGTCTGTTTATCTGATATTTCAATACGAAGAAAAAATTGCCATTAAGGTGTCCTGTGGATGAAGAAAGTAAGATGCAAATAAACCTCAATATGAAAAAAAAATCATTTCCAGTTGCAGACATTTCAAGGGTAATATATCTATAGATTATGCTGGAATTCTGAAGTCTCGGCGTCTTTTCATAATGCAGATATTTTACTTCCCTCTAAGTTATCTGTTAATTTTAACACTGAAGATTGGATGCAGGTACTGAATGGTCTGGTCAAAGCTGATTTACATTGCTTATCTGTGAATCAAGCTAATCTATACAGATGAAACCTAAAGTAAGATTATGTAGACGGGAATTTTGCAAGTGCTGTATAAAAGACATCAAAAATTGCTACTAAGTCTTTCCAGTTATCAGTGTGGTCTGTGACTTTGGCACTGTTATGGCTCAAATACCTGATGTATACTAGATTTACTCATCTAAAAAAGAAAAAATACCAATTTCAGATACACCATTATTTCTAAAACTAAGACAAATACTTCAAATTAGAAGAGATTATGATCTCCCAGAACTGCAGTGTCATCACCACAGTCTGGTCTTGGACCCCACAGCTGGATTTCTGGTCACAGTCTCTGTCACCGGAGCCTCAGGGGCAGCCGTATGGAACAAAAACCTTGCAAAGGCACATCTTTTCCTTCCTTCCATAGATCTACCATCCTCTTTTGCTTTTTCAAAAGGTTACTTCTGTTCTCTCGGCAATACTCACTTCCACCGCAGATGGTATCACAGCAAAGGGAGCCCTCTCCTCTTATTCCTTCAGCTGGAACCAGCAGGTCACTCTGCAGAGAGCTTGTACAAAAGTGATCTGGCATGTGTTTTAATACACGACTTGATCTGTCATTTGACTCCTGCCCACAAAATGCCCCATTATTTGCTACATTTTCTGCCACTCCAGCTCAAAGGTGTCCTTCCTGACAGTAAAGCCTTACTGGCTATAACTGGATGTTTGTGTTTAAAGATATTTTCATTCTTCATGAAAGATTCTGTTTCTCGGTTTTGCATAGGTAAACTGCCAATATATGCCACAAAATGAATCACAAGGAGGAAAAAGGTTTTCTTAAAAATATGACCTAGGGCTGCAAAATAATTGGGGTGGTTCTTTTTGTTTTAACTACATTGCCTTTCTCCATAATCCAGGTAAAACCTGATCATCACTGCATTGTTTGCAGTAGAAAAAATAACGTATTTGATTGTCTATATTGAAGCTACTCAAGTAAAATGATGCACCCAGTTAAGCTGCGACCTTCTATTTATACACTGCTAAAAGCTCCCATTTAAAAGACACAGCAGCCAGCATGTTAATTGTTTTAATTATGAAGTACAAGTAGAATACACAAATAGAAGCCGACTTCATCATTTCACAGAGCATTACATTTAGATGAATGAAGAACAATTATAGAAAATTGCTTCAAGGATGACATTGTCTGGTGGAAAAACAAGGAGAAACGAGAAAAATAAAAAATGCCCTAATTCCTGTGCTTCACCTCAATGTATTTCCAGTGGCCTACAACGTTCTTCCTCTCCAAAGAGTCCCGTTTCCCACTTCTCCTCTCGACTAGAATTTGTATGCATCTCATTAGCTAAAAAGAAAAGGCATAAAAAATATTTCAGCTAACACTTGACTGTTCTCTAATAAAGGAACTGCAAGTGGCTACAGAAGCCACAAGATGGCACATTGTTTGTTCCCTGTTTCTCACAGTGTGAACAAAAGGCTGTCTTAGGAATCAGAATGACGAACTACTACAGCTTTATTAGCCCCATTATCTTTTCAAAAACAAACACTTTCCCTTGAGTGCAACGTCTAAGATTTTAATTGCAGCAACCATTTCGGGAAAAAAAGTAATTCAGAATTACCATGTTTGCATCCAGGGGCATCATTCCCACCTCCAGAAAGTATGCAAATACCATGGTAGTGAATTAATATTGCTTTTACGTAAAAGCCCGCTGCAGTGTGTTTATAGGTGTGTTTTCGTAAGTCTAATCTGGCTACAGTAAACAAAACAGATGTGTAAAACTATTGGAATGATCAAAACACTGGTACAACACGTAAATCCCAGTGAATATAGTATAGAACTTGCATCCAGTCCCTCAAATTCTTTATATAACTTGCTTCCAATCCCTCACATTCTTTCACTGAACACATTCATGTCCACCCTGTTTTGTGAACACATTTTCTTTTCCATGGAAACTACCTGAAACATGACAAGTGATACGAAGAACTATATGGAAGCCCTGTATGTGAGGAGAAACTGTTGTGTTCTTTCCCATGCCCTCATTCCCAAATCCTACTCAGAATATGTGACAACCACAAATAATTGTATTTCATGAAAGTTTTCAGGGTTTGACCTAGAGTTATACTCCATATTGGAATGAAATGGACACCTCTGAACCTGGAGTGGAGGGAAATGGGACAGTGACCGCTTTCTACTTCAGTACAGCTCTGTGATCCTTTGCTCCATCCTTCGTATGAACACCTTCTTCAGATTTTCTTGACACGCTTTTTGGCATCATACAGTGGTTTGATATCACACTCATCCCAGTGTCACACACTGAAAACTGTGTTCTGTAGAAGACAGATACCAGAAACTTGAAAGTAAATAGCAGCTTTGCTCCTGCCATAGTTCACACTACACTGGGATGGCTGGAAAGATACTCTTATAGACAAATAGAAACTAAATATAAAACTCCAAATGTCTCTTTGGAGTGTTTGGCAGGCTAATTTTATTTTTAACACAAAGAATATAATTATGAAAAGTATCTATAAACCCCTTTTAAGTCAGCTAGCAAAGCAATACTCAGCTCCCTTAATAAAAACTCTTTGAGCTGCAATGTTTCTAGGCTTCTAATATTAAAGCTACATTTTATGTGGTGCTTTTCTACCACAGTGACAGGATTCTAAAAGACAGTTTCCAATTCAATCCACAGCAGTCCTATCTACTGCTTATTGATGTTCCTAAGCTTGTGTAAAATTATATCAGGTTTTCTTTGCAGTCTGGGAATATTTCTCTGGTTTGGTTTTTATTAAACCTAGTAATCTAAAATGATAATTTTGTATTACACAGGTTGGACTGCAGTCAAGCATCAGAGAAGAGCTTCATGAGATGAAATACTGTTCTCCAGCCCTACCCATTCTGATCTTTTCAACAGAACTCCTGCACCCTAAAAGGACAGGAGACAGCTACAAGTTCTTACCTTTACTATATTGTTTTCTTGAATCAGTTCTTAAAGTTCACCAGCAACTTGTATGTGATGAAGTGGTACAGGAACACAAGCTTTTAGAAAATCATTCTTTGCGCACTATTTATCATTATGAAATGTTTCATATCATTCCTAATGGTACTACCCCAGTCTTTTGTAATATCGACCTATGTGCATTTAGTGTAGAAGTAGTCCAGAAATATCCATATGACTAATCACCTCAATATAGTAGATTAAGACCAGTTAGTAAGGGAGTTAATACTTCTTTGTATGTGTGAAACAAAAGAAAAGTGCTTTTATTGTCTCTGGTTCCTTGCTTTTGAAACTCCCTACTTTGTCACTTCAAACAACAAATCCAGAAGGCAAGATGAAGAAAATGACAGCAGGGGAAGACTCAGGGAGAATGGGAAGACAGATTGTATTTCTTCCCACAAGGGTTTCTTGTGGCCATGAAAGATTTATGCAGTAAAAAAATTATAGATAGTAGTTTCCTTTCCCTATCTAATTAGAGTAAAATTACTTTAAGATATTGAATACATTTTTTATTCTATTGAATTCTGTAACAAGGGACACTAGTGTTCAACAAACTGCAATAGTTAGAAGGAAAGAACTACTGCATCAGGCTGCTTTCAGAAATAACTCTTATGGAGTACCCTCACAACACAGATTTTTTTGCACACAACTGGTGGCACAGCATGCTGAATGTAACCAAGTCACATAAAAAGGAAAATGCTTACTTTTTTTCCCCCTGGTAAAATTACACTTTTTTATGGCAGGCAATCAGCTTAAGTTGAGGCTAAATACATGGTAAATACGAACCTCTCAGGGGAGCTAAAGACAGGAAAAGTGAACATAAAATATGACATATACACAGCTTATTTGATCTTTAAGTCAAAATTGTTGCTAACACGATAGCGTCTGTGAAAAAAAACCTATGGGTTTTTCACATGTTCAGTGAGAAAAGCCTATGGAGATAAGGTGAGAAGGGCCTCAAACTCATTATGAAGCACAGTTAAAAGCATTTGATTGCTTATCTGTCAATAAGATAGTAATTTTTCTTGATCAGAGGAAAGAGAAAAAAAAAAATCTTAGGAAGAAGTTACCTAAAGGGCTGTTTCCAGGCTGAACTTCTGCCCGTTAAAGCACATGGCATTGCAGGTGAAACACATACCTGCTGCAGAAACCACTTGTGCTGTTTCAGGAGTCTCTGGTGCTGATCATCCAAGTGCATGAGGCATGACAAGCAGCAGAAAGTCTCCGTACCGACCTTAGTAAAGCAAACTGAACTTCACTACAGGAAGACAATTTTATTCAGCACTCTTTCAGCAAGCTTCCCAAGGCAGTAAATCTAATCTCCTAACACTGTATGTTCATCCTCTGACAAATCTGGAGTAGAAATCTTTAAAAAAGATGATCTGACTGTATGTACACCTCCTCTAAGGCGTGATGAGCCTGCTTATGTCTGCCATTTTCTTTCTCTCCTGACATTTTCACCATCTTTTTCACTTCTTGCAGGCTGCTCAAAGCATACTGCAAACTGAATAATGTTATGGTTTTTAATAAAAATTTACTTAAGCTGGAATAAGCTTCAATCAATGTTCTCAGGTACAAAATATCATGACAAAACCCAGGGTCTGCTAAAAAACTCTTGTGGTTTAACTCCAGTAGGCAGCTAAGCAGCACACAGCTGCTCACTCACTCCAACCCAGTGCTATGGAGGAGAGAATCGGAAGGGTAAAAGTGAGAACACTTGTGGGTTGAGATAAAGACAGTTTAAAAACGAAAGCAAAAGCTGCTTGTGCAAGCGAAGCAAAACAGGGAATTCATTCACTACTTCCCACCGGCAGAGAGGTTTCAGCCATCTCCAGGAAAGCTGGGCTTCATCACACATCATGGTTACTTAGGAAGACAAAGCCGTAACTCCTAATGTCCCTGTTTCCTCCTTATTCCCCCAGGGTTTTATTGCAGAGCATGATGTCATACAGTATGGAACATCGCTTTGGTCAGCTGGGGTCTGCTGTCCCAACTGTATCCCCTCCCAACTCCTTGTGCATCCCCAGCCTACCCGCTGGCAGGGCAGAGTGAGGAGCAGAGAAGGCCTTGAGGCTCTGTAAGCACTACTCAGCAATAGCTAAAACATCCCTGTGTTATTCACACTATTTACTCACGAATCCAGAAAGTAGCCCCATACAAGCTGCTATGAAGAAAATTAACTCTAATTTTCTAATAATCCCAGCTAAAACCAGTACAGAACAAAATACCCTCAACAATTTGTCAAAGATACTACTTCTCAACCAAGTGTAAGAAGATAAGAACAGCAATACTGGGTGCCATACCAAGAGCCATCTCCCCAGTATCCTGCATTCCACAGTAACCAGAAGAGGAAGAGAAGAGAATTCCCACCTAGTTTCCATAGCTGGGTGTGCTGACTCTTGCTCTAGGAGCTCGTCTCCCGCTGTATGAGCAGAAAGAAGACTGGAGGAAGATAACTGCTGCAATTCCTTAACCAAAATCTGCACCACCTCAGACATCAAACTTTGGAAATGGGGCCTTCCTCCACTTCAGGTAGCATGCAAATACCGAGAATAGAATAGACCTACAATGATAGTCTAGTCCAACTGCCTGACCAATTCAGGGCTGAGCAAAAGTTAAAGTATGTTATTGAGGGCATTGTCCAAATGCCTCTTTAACACTGACAAGCTTGGGGCATTGTCCACCTCTCTGGGAAGACTGCTCCAGAGTTTGACCACCCTCCTGGTAAAGAAATGCTTTCTAATGTCCAGTCTGAACCTCCCCTGGCACAGCTTTGAACCATTCCCATGCGTCCTATCCCTGGATACCAGGGAGAAGAGCTCTGCACCTCCCTCTTCACTTTGGTGCTGTGCAACTCCCCAGTGTTACCACCTGGCACGCTAAGCTTATCCACACAACATAGCTGCTCTAGCTAGGTGCACACCTCTGTTGTCTGTCCCTCTCCAGCAGCTAACTCATGAGCTGGAAGATGGAGTGTCTCAGTTGCTGTAGACCAGACAGGACTCCCTCTGCTCTGGCTGCTGCACCTGAGGATGTTCTTGGCTGATTTTTACCAAGCTCAGAGACCTTCTAGACTATGGCCTGCTGGGACATGTGGGCCCCATGCTACATGCACTGTCTTCAAGACAGCCCGCCTACTGCATCTTCCCACCATTTTCTTCAAGAGGTTAAAATCCCCCGCAATCCTATTTCCTCTTGCTTTAAGGTTACCCCACTGAAAGCGTGACTCCTGCCTGTCAATCCATTTCTGTTCTGGTGGCATTTTTCTATGCTCTATTCTTTTCTTAATGATTTCTAGTAGAAGAGAAGGGTTTTGGGGTGTGTGTTGGGGTTTTGTTGGGTTTTTGTAACACTACTGAGGTGATCTTATCTGGGAACTATCATGACTCCAAGATCTCTGTGCTGGGCACCCAGAGCCCACCTTATTGAAAGTGTCCACCCAGTCTCCACCACAATGTGTGCTGCTTTACAATCATTTGTACTAAATTTCATCAGCCATTTTATCTCACAGTCTTTCAAGATCCTTTGGAAATTCATCAACCAGACTGTCTTTTCTACCTAAACTTGCAATTTATCGTCACCTAATAAATAAAGCTCTTGATATTCATCCCAAACTCAAATTAGGTAATACATGAACCCAACTTACTTTGTTCTTTACCCTTCTCCTAAGACTCAGTCTCATACACTAATAATTTTCTTCATCAACGACCTGGATGAAGAGTTAGAATGTACCCTCAGCAAGTTTGCTGACGACACCAAACTGGGAGGTGTGGTAGATACACCAGAAGGCTGTGCTGCCATTCAGCGTGACCTGGAGAGGCTGG
>Ga0065711_1001708_pt1 | contig 42005 bp, 15 predicted proteins | sample Hoacrofraction12_FD_59098 | JGI IMG/M metagenome (GOLD analysis project Ga0065711, IMG submission 59098) | Hoatzin crop microbial communities from Cojedes, Venezuela - Epithelial fraction 12 v2 (version 2) | ecosystem: Host-associated > Birds > Digestive system > Esophagus > Crop | place...
AAAAAAAATGTGTCGAAGGAAGTTATGCTGTCCTGGGGAGACTTTGCCTAGCTGAGAAAATGAGGTTAGAGATGCAGATTTCCTTCTGGAGAAGGAACTAGTATTGCTACTTATTTTGGGGCTGTGTTTCGCTTATCTGTAAGCATGTGAAGGACTGCTTAGCTTTGGAGAAAGGTTTTCCTAAATCACTGTGGGAAGTGGGGAATCTGAGCTGTATCTAAAGGATGTATTCATGCTTGGGTACTTTGTATTTTGTGTATTATAGAAAACACATGTTCCTTTTGATATAAACTCAGAAAATAAAAATTGAGTGTTGAGAACATGTCAAAGAACGCCATACTGTTGTACTGTCTGTACAGTGTCCTTTGAGCTAGTAGTTATTCATTTCTCATTGAAAACCAGAAATACCAGCCTCTGAAGTACTCCTGAGAGCTCAGTCATTCAGAATGGGCAGGTGTATATGCACAGTCTGACTTGGTGATCCTAGGTGTATTGTGACCAGTGTCTGTTAAGTTTGGCTTTCATCGAAGGTGGTACTCCCTGCAGAAACACTGTAGATTTTTTTTTTTTTAGCTTGTTTACATTGCGCAGTAATGTGTCTGTGCACTTTGGAATCGAGCAATGCAGTAGCTAATGTATTTTTTTATTTATAACTTTAAATACTGTTTTTTTCTCTTGACCTTCAGCTAAACGTGCTGCTTATGAACTGACAACAAATGTCTGTGGATTGAGTACAAGTGCATGTGAAGTGGGGGGGGGAGGGAAACCCCAGTGCGATGTTAAATCCAGACTTGTTTTATTCTGCTGTATAGGATGTGTGGTATTGAAGTCCTTCCTTTGAAGGGAGAGCAAACTGTGGAGGGGAAATCACATGGAACTAGCAACCTTGGGAAGGAGCTGTGCTGGTGATTTGAGGACCAAAGGCCAGAAGAGTCTGCCTGTCCCTTCTGTAAGGAAATAAATTAGTGTGTGATATTCTTTGCCATTCAGGAGATTGGAATGTGCTGAGCTTCTTACACAAACCTTGGCATCAGACTACTAGCTATATGGCTAGCTGTACTTTCTTAAGCATGAGATAAATGGTTTGAGGAAGGATCTTGTTTTGTAAACTTTGTTTTGTAGTTTAAGCACCTACCTTTGTATACTATAGTGTAGCGACTTGCACACTACAGAGTTCTCATGTATCTACAAATATGCAATGGTGTAGTACGGCGTTATTGTCCCCAGTGTTTGAGATCTTAGCAAGAGTCACGTGTTCTTCCTTTCCATCCCCTTTTTTTGCTGTTTCTGTATGGAAGATGGAGTTTCATGCCTAGACGGGTTCTTTCTCCTCTCTAGATCCACCTGGCTCAGGAGATGGGCACACAGTACTGCTAGAAGATTCATCAACTTAATCTGTGAGCTGATGACATAACCTTTTAACTAACAGGCATAACCTGTTTAATTGCTAAACAATTATGACAACAATATTGGAAGTCTTAGTTCAAGCAGACTTTTCAGTTGAGTGTAGGAGCCAATGGCAATGGTGTATAAGGATAATGGTGATGTATGGCTGTGTGGTCAAGTTGGTCCAGTTGTTCCCTTCAGATAATTTTTAGTTGAACCAGTCAGTTCATGCTGTCAAACAAATGGAGCTGGTGTGGTAGACAGTTTGGAAGGTTATCTGTCCAGCTGAGTAAAAATGGGACTTACTGAACATTGCCTACTTCGTTTACAGTCGAGAGGTGTTATGTCTTGAATTACTGCTGAGCTCCTCTGGTTTTGAGCTCTGCAAACTTCTGCTATGTGTGGTGGGCAGTTTTCCCTCTTCTATTTAGCTAACGTATACTTGTGGTAGGTCGGCTGCTGCTTCCTCTGTGAAGGCTCATCTTTTGTCATGACGAGAGACCTGCTAGCTGCTACGCATAGGGTAAGCTCTTTTTTCTCCCTAGGATACACTAGGGCACCTGTCTTCAGTTTTACTGCTGTGTTCAGGCTTTGTATAGATCATTGTTCAGCAGTTCTGCTGCTCTTAGTACAGCAAGCAGTGACAGACTAATGTGTGCTGAACGGTTATGAGGACAGAGGCACAGCAGAACCCCGGTTTTAAATCTGAAGAGTTGTGATGTGGTCATGATCTTGACTTTGTTAACGTCTTTGCTCTCATGATTCAGGGTCCCTTAAGAGTTCTCCTGTCAGTGCTCTCCATTTGAATGTTATTTTTGGATGCTGTAAACTGTTCATACTGTTATAGTATGTTAGTAATGCTTTGTAACTAAAGTCTATCTGGAAGAAGAGGTTGTAGCTGTTTTTTTTACATTGGAATCTCTTCAAGACAGGAATCCTTCCTGCTTGTATGAGACCATAGGGCAGAGACTGGGCCCCTTGGCAGAGTGACAGTAGATTTAATATTTAATTGCAGATTCCCATTGATTCTTAAACCTTCTGTGTTTTAATAACACTTGCTTTATGAGTTTGCTTTCTGTCTTGAGTTTTGGAGTTTGAGGGAAGCAGACCACTTCCTAATTTAGCATTGAGCTGCTTGTGCTGCCATGTTTTCAAGGTATAGCTTCTCCTGCTTCTGAATATCTTTGAGGTTTTTTCCACTTGTATTCATTTATTGAAGTCATGGCTGTGTTTTGACATTGGGAAGGAGCACAGAAGAAGAGGGAAGAACTGTTACGGAAGCCTATTCTGATTCTCTGCAAGTGAAGGTATTGTAAAATGCTGGTGGGTGTCTGAAGTTTAATGTTTCTTCTGGTAATGTTTTGAAACTGCTGATAAAAGCAGTTTTAGTGTGTTGGGTTTTTTTTTCCTTTTCCTACAGATAAATACTAGCCTATAATGGAGATAGTGTGTGTGTACAAGGAATGTAGTATTACCTAGTTTTTACAATGCATAGCAAATGCAGTTCTCCTGAGCTGTATTTTCCTAATGGAACACAGACAGCTATTTCTGCATTGAAATATAGTATGCTTTGTAATATAATGTAAAAGAGTGTGTGTGCAAATTCTATTGCTATAAAGCATTTCTTTACACTTGTAGAAATAAAACTGGAAAAGAGGATACTTTGTTTTAAGAATTGTTTTAGCTTTCCACAAATACAGATCATGCAAAATGATTTTGTAAATAACCTAGCAGCTTAATGTGCTCTTGCTTAAGTCTGCTTTTATACTGAGTATGCTCCATTGGGATTAATGTAGGCATAGAGGAGACGGAATTTGGGGTGAAGACCAGTTCCTGGGTGGATGTAGCAGCTGGAAGTATTGTTTGAAGTGTTTGGTGACTGGCACTTGGTACTTCTGATGACACACCACACCCCCCACGCCCCCTGAGTTAGGGGTATGAAACGCTGCCCAAGTCTTTTCTGCCCAAATTTCTTATCCATCTATGGAACTGGGGACTTAAAATGCTGTATTATTTTGTTGCTGATAGTGGTGGTGTAAAGTTTGTTCTGTTTCTTGGTGTGGCTGCATTGGTTCTTGTTTGGGCTCATTTACTTGTTCCTTCATTTGCTGCATACAGTTATTTTCACAGGGTGTTCTAGTAGAAAAAGTGAACTTTCATGCTTTCTTCATACACATAGGCAGGTTGTACATTCTTCCTTTTGAAATAAGCAGTATCTGTACTATAGCTCTGCAGGGGTTTTTTCTTCCTTCGCTGAGTCTTGCTGTGGTTGATGGTGATATTTAGGAAACAGGAGACCAGAAAGAAGGAGAGGCAGTCTCTTTGTTAATATTTGCAGGTGTTGGTCTGAAGTATCAGCTCTGTTTGAAGTGGACACTTCAGTACAGTAGATTCTAGCTGGCAGCAGTGTTCACAGAGTGAATGTGGCAATAATACAGTGAAAGCTTCCTCTAAAGTCAGCTGTGATGTCTTGGCAACTGTTTCAGTTCTGGATTTATTTTATAAGGCTTTTTGCTTAAAAAAGGTGATGTTCTTAAGAACAGGCAGCCAACTATTCTGCTTTGTTTTCGCAGTACTGGGATACCTACAGGCACTACACAGATTAAAATATTGTACTTCAACATTTTATCACAAAACTTATGATTTATAGGCTTTTCAATCATTACTACAAGTACTAGAATGAAACTAGGATTTTTATTTTAGTGAAACTGAATAATCTGATGAGAAGATCTCCCAAAACAATAGTTTGTCTTCTGAAATATGGAACCAGTGGACATGACTCTCTTAAGAGCATCTTTCAACATTCAGGTTTATTCTAACCAACATTTAAATAGGCAGGAGTAGATTTGAGCATTTCTAGAAAGGGTGATACAGCTAAAATATGCAGAGGTTTTTTCAAGCAGCAGTGAAGAACTCCAAAGAGAAATTCTGGTATTTCCCACCCTTTTACCTAAAATAATGAAGACTACTATTTTCAGGGCTGATAGAAAATGTGTCTGAACTGAAATGTCTTATCACAAATATGATAGTTTTAATTCTTCTAGAGGAGGGTTTTGTCAAGAAATAAAAAGTGATTATGGAATAGTGTAGTTGTATCATCAACCCTTATCACCTATTCACAAACAAAATGAATTCAAATGATATTGGGGAAAAATTACCAGCAAAAGCTCTCTAAACTGAGGTGGTTGAAAAACTGACTTGATGTTAAGCAAAGATTCAGCTGTCTTTAGAATTCACTAATCCTTGTGGTAGATTGTGCTGCCATTCAAAATTGGCATGGCCAAGGACTATTCGAACTGAAATACAAAAACTGTTTCCAAGGCACACAAAGATGATCTGTAGTGAAGGAATTGCTCAGCGTGGTGTATGACTTGGTGTCTTATTACCAAAGCACAGAGGTCTAGCCTACTGATTCAAAGTGTATTTTACCTCAGTTAGCATGATCTGGAGATGCACGTCCTGCAAAAGTGTTCATTTGTTTTGAGTATTGAGTAGTTGCAGAGAGGAAAATAAAGGCAGGATTATTTTATTATAAGCTGTTTGCAAAATGGAGCTCTGGAATAACTTCTTTCCTGTGATAACTTATTTGGGTTTTTGTTTGGTTTTCTGGCATTAAGGTTAAGAAGCTTCAACAGACAATGTTTCAGAATTTTCTTTGACACGACCACAGTATGTCACTGTGTGGAATCAGTACTTGACCCCAAACTTACTGGAAAAAGGTTACAGGTCTGTTGGCTGATGCTGAAAGTACTTGGATTGTAAAATTGTTGAGAACGCATTTCCAAAGTCATGTAGAAAAAGACTGGGCTAAAGGCCTGTTTTGGATAGCAGTGCTTCCAGTATTGTTGCTTCCCCTGTTAACAATACATTATCCAGCTAAATTTTTTTTTTGTGAAGAAAAAATTCTAATGGAAACTTTAGGTTATCAACTTGCTGAACACACCTTCACAGGACAAATTTTGGAAAAAATACTGCTTCTGGTTTGGGATTAGTCTGCTTGTGACGTGGTGGGTGGAGAGGAGAAAAGTACTTTTGTGTTTGCAGGGAGGAATGCTGTTGCTTCTGCAGAAGTTGCTGGCTTAGAAGTGTGTGTTGCAGCGTACAGTCTCTGAATCCTTGTGTGGATGGTATTTGGCACATTTGGTATCATCACATGGAGGAATGAAGTGCTTACAGGTTAACTGAGATCATTCTTGTTTCTGCAGCTGTGGCTTTACAGCTCCTTGAAGTTGCATTGGAAAGTTGCTTTTTCATTTATAAAATCACATTATCTGTGTGTTCTGAAATAGATTATGGCATTACAATGATTCTGTTAAAAATGTTAGCTTAATATTCAGTAGTGGTAAAGAAGGAAACACAGTGGTGAGGTTTTTCTATTTTTTGGGAAGGGAATTGAGAACAAAGTATATTTGAGAGGATATGTTATCGGTATGGCACTAGTAATCCGTGGTGCTCCTTTGTTTTGAATAGCATCCAACTCTGGTCTCCAACCTCAGAAAGGACATAGCAGAGCTGCAAAAAGGTTTGGAGGGCAGTAATATGATCAAAAGCATGGCATGGCTTTCATATCAAGGATGAGTATGACTCTTGAGTGTGGGATAGTGAGGACTGAGGAATGAAGTAAAGGCATGAGTATTACGGAGAGTGTGAATAGGGTTTGATTACTCACTGTCTCCTCTTACACAGGGGGGAGTTTCTCAAGTTAACAAGTGGCAAGTTCAGAGTAGGCAGAGAAACTGGGTTTTCGCACATGCATGTTTAAGTTTTGGAACTCTGACTGTACGTTGCTGAAGCTAAAAGCTTGCATGGGGTTAATGTGGGACTAGACAAATTGATAGGGAAAAATACACTGGAGTTGATAATTTAGGAAAAAAAGCCAGGCGCTTCTGTCTGTCTTGGGAAGCTTCTGAGGTACAAATTGTTTTATGACGGGGAGAATATTCTGTTGGAGTATCAGCATGTACTTTATATTCTTATGCTGCGACACTAATTTTTGCCACTGTTCTGTTTATTTCCCCCCTCCAGTTAGGGACAGGTGTCTCTGAAGAGAGTAAAACTTGCTGCTGCTGGAGACAGGGCTCTGGGCTAGTTGAATCCTTGGTCTGTGCCGGTGTGACTGCAAGAATGGTAACACTGCAGGGCAATGTACCACAGCATCTAGGACACAGATGTAGTGGAAGGATTAGCTGCTTTCTCGTATCCTGATTTGGTGACCTGAAGGTGACTGAATCCCTTATTTTGGTGCCATGTTAGTGATATGTTTCTAGCTTATGTCCTAAGTAAAGGTACTTTTATTTGTGTATGTCTTCTTTCTAGGTATAACTGCCTCTGAAGCTATGTCAGTCTTTGGAACTTGTACATTAAGACTCTATAAAAGCTGACTTATGTGTTCACGAATGTCTGCAATTAGACTGCAACTTCATGTCTGTTAAAGCATGAGTTGAAAAAGAGGAGAAATCCCACTTTGTGCTCCCTGTTTGTCTTACTGAAGAAAATTAAACCCTTGTAAATACTATGTCTGTCTGCAATTGTTACCAATGTATTAGTGAGGAAAATGGCTGGTGATGGTGGTGAGTGGTTTTATTGTTACTTTAAAGATGATCACTTCTGTATTCTAGCAAAAATTAAGATTAATTATGTTGACACTGACTGCACTTGTATTCCTAAAATTGAGAATCTCTGTGAGATAGCTTGGTATGTGCGTTTGTGTTGACAGCTTTGGCTGGAATGCTTTGGAGCTGTGCTGCGACCCTTGGCTTTGTATTGGTGATGTTTTGTTTGAGATTGACCAATTCCGCCATTCTGAGGAATTCTAGTAGTCTGTAAGTCATCATTTGCAGCTTGTCCCAACAGTAATATGTGTAAATTAGTTACTGCTAAGGATCAATAGTCATCTTTTCAATTAACCAGAACAATATTTGTATGCTGCTTTGATTTCTTTTGTGGGCTTTTTGGTACTCTTATTGTCTTGTTCCTGATTAACTAGCATTTAAATAAGATCGCTTCTTAAAAATGGAATTTAAATAACATATCCCTGCCTGTTCTGAAATCAGGTTTCAGGTGAGCATGATGTCCCTTAGTGTGCTTACTTTTTCTTTCCTTCCGTGTCTGGCCAAGGAATCATGTTATCGTTACACCTTGCCAGGAATGAAGCTCTTCTCCCAATGCAACAAACTTTGAAGCAGGATGTTTAGCTATTACAGTGTTGATGTGGTTCCCTTTGCCAAGTTTTTGAAGTTTTTCTTCTGTTAAAATACTCTTGCTTTTTTATCCTGTAGGTAGTATTCACACGTGGCCAGGTAAAACTGTTGTGCTTCTCATAGTTTTGCTGCTGTCTGGGGAGTTCTGATGGGTAACGAGATTGCCATGCCCAGGTAGTTTGTTGTGTCCCTTCTTTCTTGAGGGTAATGGATGTGCTTGTTGGTTGCCTAACCTGGAGAGAAGACCCGCTAGGACAACAGCCAGGAGATTCCTGTTGTAGAAAATTACCTCTGTAGTTTTTAGCTTTGTAGTAGAAGTAGATGAGAACTTGTTCTTTCAAGTTCATAAAAATGTGAGCTTGATAGATAGACTACTTTTAAGGCTGGTAATTGTTGCTGTATGGTACAGGTCTTGAACCCTTTTTGAGGAGGAGCCTTGGAAGTGTGGTATGTTCACGTAAGAAACTCTTCTATTAGTAATTAGTGCTTAGTTTGGTAGGACAAGAACTGGTTACTGTTAAAACTATACTTATATATTTCAAAAGCTATCAAGAAACCTTTTGAACCAGTAATGTTGATGTAATATATTGAAATACCGTAGACATGTTTGAGTAGGTGAAAACTTTACATCTGTGGCTGGAGCAAGTGGGAGGATTTGGTAAGAGCTTAGATCCTGAACAAAAGAAAGAAGGGTGGATTCAGAACAGAGGAATTACTGAAGTAGTTAAGGATTGGCCTTATTAACTCAAGTTAATCAAGGTTGTGGTAAACAGGTGCAGATTGATTAACAGTTGTTAATTGCATATGCAGCTGACAAATTGCTGCAGTTGCATTTAGCATGCTTGCCTCTTAAGACATCATGCATCTTAAACTATATTAACCTCTTACATAAAATGTATCTCACTTATTGGTTATCTTGCCATAAAATCACTAACTTCATACAGATTTCATGGAAATCCTATAGTGAGTTAAAATAATGAATTACAAGGATTTATTAAATTTTTGTGATAGACAGTTTTGGAGGAGTGCGGTTTTTATCACTTTAACTGCTGTGCATTTGTGAAAGAGAGGCAAATATTGACATCTCATCTGGTTTGCTTCATAAATTCAGTGTTTTAATTTATCCAAATGTGAAGTTGCTCACATGTGAGATGGACTGTACACTGGGATGGTGATGCTGGTAAAGTCCGAGTATAACACCACCATTGCCTTCACTTAATTGCTATAGTGTCCTAGTGTATGTACAATCACAGCTGACAGCTTCAGTTTACATCTGTGCAGGCATGGAAGTATTGCATTTGTGTTTGTTCGTGGCTTTCATCAGTGCTAAAATATGTTTGTCAGGTATACTGAAATCTACATGTTGTTGTCTCATGCCTCCCCCCCACCTTCCATGCCCTTCCAATCTAAAACCGTATAATCAAGATTTCATGTATGCACAATAAGATTGACCTTGGGAAGAGACCATAATTACATAATTATTCTGTCTGGATAACTAACGATCAAACTGGGAGGTTGGCAGTCATCTAGAGCCTTGGCTGTGTTTCTCTAATCCTATTTTAGGATATTTAGATTAAAAGTTTAGTGTACTGGGAATGTTCTGCTGAGTTAATGAATGAAATACATAGAAGCTTTGTAAAGTTGGTAGCTTGATAATCTAGTAGGCAGTGTCTGAGAATTTGCGTTTATAGAATGAAATGTGGTGTAGGGCTTGGTTTACAAGAGTGCTTGAAGATCATCTGTTCCCATCAATTTTAATTAATCTGATACCTGAATCAAGTATTCAGATGTCTGTGAAAACCAGTCCCTGTGTTTCGGTGGTTTTGTTCTGGCTTTTTTTCCATTTGCTATATCAAGGGAAGCTGAAGTGCTTATTGCTGTTGGGTAGGTAGCATGCTTAATTTTCTTCTAAACTCAGGCACGTGGACGAACCGTTGTTTGCAAAGTTTCAGGGTCAAGGTTTCTTCTTCACTCAAAGCATTTTCTTTGCCTTGATCTTTTATGCATGATTTGTTGGTTGTAATTGTAGAAATGTGTTCCTTACCACTGCTCCGTGTAGAAGCAATGAAACGGTAATCATTCCCACTTCAAACTTGCCTTTCAAAAATAAGGTGAAATGGGTCAGCACCTGGTTGCTGCCAACAGTGCTATGGAAGTTTGTGCAGCTGGTAAATTACATTGTTTTACAAATAATTAAATTGTTTTTATAAAATCTGTTTTTTTAGTTACTTATCCAGATGCTATTACACTTGGCAAAGGTTAGGGGACCCCTAGTTTGTAAGTTGGGCCTTAATGTCTTTTTTATCCTACGCTCTTCCTAAATGAGAAATCTTGCCATGAATGTGATCTGGTGTGTCCACCTTTATTTCTCTTATTCCCATTTATAACTAAATTAACTGATCAGCTTAATAATCATGATTATGATTCAAGAGTCAAGATATTGTCAATCAGCTGACTGTTGGGGAGGCAGCTCTTGATGTTTTGTGAATATCTTTATGCATGGGAGTGCCTTATAAGAAGTCAAATTGGTTAGCACTGTCAGAGGCTGTTGCTGAGTTACCTTCAAATGCAAGCAGAAATACTGTATAAACAGCTGCAATATCTGCAGTGGGGGGGGTGGGTGTAATTACACCGTGTAAATGGAATTACGTATTTTGGACACTGTTTAAGATGGTACTTGTCTTTTACTATGCTGTAGTATAGAAAGTTGAACTGCAGGATTTCAAAGCACACAGAATTCTTCCCAGTCTGAGATTTCTTCCAGATTCTCTATGCAAATGCATCAGACCTAGAAGTAGTGGAAAGTACTCTTTTTCGTTTGGAAGAGCTCTACTTTTGGTAGAACTGTATATGGAGCAGCGAGCCCCTTCAAGTTCTACCTGTTCTTGGCGTGCTTTCAACATCTGCAATGATGTGATGACATTTGCAACCTAGACATTCAATTTTTGTGTCAGGTTTCCCAGGGTGCTTTCTTCTCTCTTGTGTCTGTACTTGGTGAACTGTGGTCAGTAGAAGTTTCATTTTTCTGTTTGAATAGTACATAGAACTGCTAATTTCTGCATAAGTTCAAACTGTGCGTGAAACAAGAGTTGTGGCTTAGAAAGGCAAGACAATATGCTTTAATGGCGATTGCTTTCTGCCTTGGTAACTTTTTAGTTACCAGCTGGTCAGTCTTAAGTGGAAGCATAGCACAAATTACTTTTCTGATTTCAGCTTCTCTTCCTTGAAGAATATATTTTTGTAGCCAAGAGGAATATAATAGATGAACTTACGCTTTCAGGAGCTGTGGAAACTTTTGTTTAGAAAGGAAGGAATGGTCATTGAGTCACAATGCACTTCTCACCTGAGCTCTCAGTGCGTTATCCCTTAACTGTTGTCAAAACAGAAAATGCTGATGAGTTGTACAACTTTGTCACATGGATTATTCTTTAGTAAAAAAAGTAGTTTTACTTTTTTAAACTAGACACTAAAACCTTCAAATTATGATTTCAATGCAGTTGAGCCATTAAAGCAAGAATTTGGCAAATGCCAAGCACGGTTGTGTTTGTGTGGAAGTAGTTGTGAAATTTGCAGGTATACAAGATTCTGATTTAACTTAAATGTTTGTATAGTGCAGTATCAAATGTGGAGTTAAGTCAAAGGCTAATAGCTGCCTAATTGTTATTTGCCATATTATGGACTTGTTTGGTTTTGTCTGAAGATTAGTGGTGTCATAAAGCTACAATGTTATACTTTTTTTAGTATTTTCAGACTCCAGAATGAAATTATTTTTTTCTCTTTTGACAGTCAAGAATTCCGTCAGTGAAGAACTAGAAAAAATAGAAGTAAGTAAAACCACCTAGTATTGACACTTTTTAATCTGTCAAATGATTATGTAAAAACAATACAGATCTTTTCAGAAGGATGCAGTTTCAGAATGTCTTGCATGAGATGAATGCCTTTCTTGAAACTTTAACATTTTAATTTCTTGTTTTTCATCTCGGGCAATATAACTGGTTACAAGGTTTGGCTGTGGCATGCTAGTTGCTTTATATACTAAGAAAATGTTACATAATTTATGTTGTAGAGCTATGAGGAAAAATTGTGTTGTAAGTTTTGAGGCTAAATTTATCGTTTGTCTCTTACTGTTTCCATTTGGCTTCTCGACCTTGAAAGGACAGCTGGTAAGAGATGATTGACTTGAAACTCCAGGATCTTATTTAATACCATAGAAGAGCAAGGGTTAGACTCCTTCAGAAAATGGATTTAAAAGTTTGTCTGTTTCACTTTGATTCTATTCTGTTACTTGTTCCTATATTCACTTCTTCAACTGGAATATCGGGATAACCATTTTTGGAATGTCATCCTTGAAGGTATCTGTATTATTCTTAGTTCTGCAGCATGTGTTTTGGTGGTTCTCTGTTTTGGCCTTCAGTCTTTCTGCCTGGACTGTAAACATAGTGATCTGCTTTTGCTAGGCATATATAAGCAAGTATTGCAAGATAATTGTGTAGGTGTTTGTGTTGTTGTTTGGGGTTTTTTTTGTCTAGGATTGAGCTCTCCAAAAGCGAATCATTGCGTATTTTAAGTAGGTAGCCATGGCTAGTTACTTGGGAAGAAAATGTTTCTGAATATTTTCAACAAATTGAATTTGATGGGATAAATTCTGAGGATTCTTTCAGAATGACTTTAGTAGTGCAGAGAGAATGCATCTTTTGCACTGGGCCTTACAGCTTGAGAACCTGTTCTGTGTGTTATTTTCTTCTGTGTTTCTTGTGTGTTGTTCCATGATAATCCTACTCCATGCTTGATTGTTCGTTAGCTATGAAGGTTATACTGTTCAGTTCCTTCCTTTACACGATCTGACCATTAATTGAAGAAAAGAATTTGGTGACAAAAATGTTTCATGTCTGTCTCAGCGTAGCTCTTGGTGAAGTCATGGGTGTACCTACTGACAGATGAATGGAACTTGGAGTGCTGCTGTTTTTGTGTGCATGTGGTAGAGGACTGATTTTCCTCTTCTGCCATGCCCAGTATTTTCCAGCCAGGAAATGAGTTAATAAGGTTGGTTAGTTTCCTGGGGAGTACCGACTATATCCATTTAATCTCGATGATAGTTTTGTAGGACCAGAATATGCATAGGTGATGCTGGTAATTGTTGGTATCATCTGTGGGAATTAATTTGTCAAATGTTTGATCAATGAAACAAGTATTCTGCTTTTTGGTAGCAGTTTTCTTACAGAAAAAAAAAAATTGGAGTATTCGGATTTCAAAATGATGTCAGACAGTGCTGGTGCTTCAGGGAATTAAAAATATACTTAGCTTTTTCAGTATGAGTATAATCAGCAGATGCACAAACTGGAATATTACTTTCCTTGCATATTGTCTGAATAAAGGCTCTAGTCTTATCTCAGCCATGTGACTGCCCCAGGAGTCAGAGACAGTGTAAAGGAACCCCACATTTTAGAATGGCCTTTAGTAGTCAGTGTATGTCATTACAGGTTCCTTATCTTCATATTTCGAATAATTCATTCTAATATAAAATATTTCTGGATAAATGTCAATTAAATTGCTCAATATCTTGATGAAAAAGTTTAACTCTCCTGTAAGTAACAATTATATGACACTTTATATTTGTGCTTATTTCAGAATTAGGCCTTTTTATACTAGTGGCATACACAGGAACTATCAGCAAGATTGTATTGTCAACAGCTTTCTGTTTGGAGTGTTTTGTTTTTGGTTTTTTAGTTAAGTTACTGTAGTTTGAAGGTACACAGCAAGAATCTTACTTTGTTATGAATGTTATGCGGGAATATGGCCAGATGGTACTTCAGTGTGGTTTGTATGAAGTGTCACTGTACATTTATTAAGAATAAAATTATTTCATTGTTACAGAGTAGATATTAAATCAACCCGAAATAAATTACCAGATTTTTTTTGGCTCATTGCACTGTTCCATCAGTAGTATTAAAATAATCTTTTGAGCTGTCAGTTTTAACTGGCAGATCCATTAGAGTCCAGGTTACAATCTAGTTTAGTTCCAGTCAAGATGTGAAAAATCAATATTGTGAATAGTTCAAAATCTATTGCTTGCATCATTGATGTGTGAAACACTATAGCTTTCTACCTGTTTGTGTAACAGCCCCCTCCCCCCTTTTCTTTTTCCCCTGATGGTATATAAAGATTTTTGGGCTAAATAGAAGAAAACACATCTCTACTAATGTTAGTTTTAACATGAATATGTCTTTCTAATTCTAGGAAGATGAAAGAAGTCTCATGATGAACAGCTTATATGCACTTCATGATAAATTGGCACAAGTAGCAGGTAACACTAAAAATCTTGTGACTAAGAGCATTATGGCAACAGCTACAAAGAGGTCTATGCTTGGACAGTGATTTGCAACAACTGGTATATGCTGGGGCCCTGATAGCCATTTAGAGTTCCGTTTTGGGAAACTAGAAATCCCATTTCTAGTTCACTTACACTGCCTTTTTCACCACTGTAGTGCCTTTTGTTGCAATATTTTTTAGTTAACGGGATAGGTTGTTGAATATCGTGATCCTGTATGGCTTTTGATCTAATGTCTTAGTGCTTTATTAATCTGATTTCAATAAAAGGTTTAAATATGCTATATGTGGAGCAGAATATATATTTATTTTAAAGGTAGATATTTCACTATAGTGGAAAAATGTCTGAAAAACAACATATTTCGCAACAAGCAGAAAATGCTTACTAATACAATGAACAGTAGTGGATGAACAAGATTGGACTATTTTGTTTAACAAGGCAACTTAACCATTCTAATTATACAGTAATGAAAAGTGCTGTATATAGTAGTATGTCAGATGATGTTTAGGATTTGTATTAATTATTGAATATTCAAAGTAAAAATACAGTGCGTTTGCCTAGAGTCGTAGTTAGCACATCTTTGAACTGCAGAGATACCTACACATCACAATCAGGAGGTGGTAAAGTTAAGACTGTTTATAACATCAGCATCTGGTGAGGGTGAGTTATAGCAGAATCTGCTTCATTACTGTTAAGCCATTTATTTATCATCCTTGCTTGTTTAATCCATAATGAGTTTAGGAGACAGTGGTTCGGTTTTTGTTTTTTAAGCCTTACTGTTCTTTGTGCCAGCTATTTGTTTTGCAACAGCAAGTTTCACCAAGAAGGCTATTCCACTATTATTAGGTGCTACAGACATTTCTCAAATGTTACAAAAATGTGGAAACAACTCTGTGTCAGATACAAGACTGACAATTTAATATGCCAGAGATGTATGGGAAATATGTGAGAAATTTTGAGCAGCTCTGTAATACCTTTAAATTGCAAGAGTAATCTTTCTGCAGAAGCTCGTTGTTTCCAGAGAATTTACGATATCTGCAGTGAATAAAATTGCTGTTTGGACAAAACTCACAAATTCCTTCTTGTTTACATTATTCTTTAATGCCTATAATATTGAAAAAATGATTTTTCACCCGACTGCATGCAAAATAATAGTTGCTTTAGTGTTCATTTTGTTGCTCTCTGACTGTGAAAGCCTTACAGGGTTGATCTTTCACAGGTCAGTTACATCTTGATACATTCTTACCTGCTTCAAACTATTTCATACCTATTAGATGGTAGTAGATAATTCTGTGGTATAAATCACTGGGGCCAAAAGATATTTTTTTTTGCCCCCCCCCAATGCGGGGTGGCCAGCCTGTGGTGTGTAGGAATGTCTGAGACACACAGCTGTGTGCCATAGAGCACTGACTTGTGTGAAGTGGAAGTAATGGGTTATGTTAGTTCTCTCCTTCTTTTGAAAAAAAACAAAACCAAACAAACCAGCTTGTTGTTCCCTCAGTGTGTCGTCTGGCTGTCCGGTGGCCATACAGTGAACAGTGTACTTACCTGGATAAAAAGGTTTGGCCTCTCATTTCTGCATCTGTGGAAGAAAGGGAGTTTTCTTCATTAGCTGGGGCTTACTTACATGCACGTACACTTACAAAACTGTTTACCTGTCTGCCTTATGAGAGGAATTTTGTATGCTCCTAGATGACTGCTTTTTTCCCCAGGTCTGAAGGGTACATTATTCTCTTAGCCTGTTCCTGGCCAGGAGAATCTTCAGTACTTTCAAAAAATATAGCTATACCTTCTGGTTAGATGATTCCCCAGACTGAAGCTGTATTGCAAGATTACCTGGTTGCTCAGCAGAGTAGCTTTCATACAGTCTGAAGAATGACCTAATTCATTTGTACTTAGACAGAAGTTATCCTCAGCAGCAGGTTTCTTAAGGTATGAGAGGAAAAAAGTCTGCCCGTCCATTTTTGAATACCATAGTGATGTAGACCTGGCACAGTATCTGGAAGCTATTTAAAAGTCATAGAACAGAGAGAGCTGCTAGAGAGATGCAGGGTTTAAAAGTGTTGATCTTGTACACAGTGCACCACCTCAAAAGACAGAAGTAAAGCAATATAGTTTTAGTAAAAGTGGTGCTTTTCAGGTCTCTCTGTCACATACTTGGAAAAGTTTCTCTCATTTCATACTTGGCTATGAATCACTTGTTCATGTTATAACTATTAATATGAAAAAGGCGGGCTGGAAACTTGCAGTAGTCTGTGCTGTTAAGCTTTATTCAACATCTTGACTAGCATGAGGATGGTCACTTCAGAATTTGATTTCTAGCCGTCTTCGTTGTATTAGACTTTTATGTTTACTGAGCTAGCTGCTTGCTTTGCCAACTTCAGTTGGAGAACAAGTGATGGAACTTTTATTTTAGAAGGTAAAACACTGGAAGTTTAAAGGAAGAAAGAGTCAGGATAACAATCAAAGCAGCAACATTTTATATACAGTATATATTTCAGTGCCTAGCACTTTCTCCTAAACCAAAAGATATGCTTTATTGAAATTAGACTTCCCTCATGCATATGTTAATTACTGGATGTCTTGGTCTTTCATGGAGAGACTTCAGTAGATTGCATCCATTTTCAGTCAGGCTTGCAAAATTAATAAACCTAACCACTGTATCCACAAGCAGCAGCCAGATACCCATAGGTATGATCCTGCTTTCTTGCACATAATTTTTCTTTAGTTAGACATTTCTTTTGCTTGGCATTCTCCACAAAATGATGATACATCAGATTTAGACGGTTTCCTTCTGAGCTAATAGACAACACGGGTCCTTGAGATGCAGGCGTGAATTAGACTTCCATATGTAATAAAGCTTACTGAATAAATCCATGGCTGGAAGAAAATCTTGGCAAAACACTAGATATTAAAGTAATATTAATTTCAAGTGTCAGCTACCGTATCTGATTGCTGTCACAGGCTCTCTGTTCTGTCACTCTCCTTAATCTTTAGTTCTTCAGATAATTGATAGTGTGCTGCTTCCAACCCAGTGATTTACAGACTACTTACCAAGCTCTGGTTTTCCACAGTGTTACTGAACTGTTGAATTTGCATTTGGGCAGATCAGGAATTCTTTCTTACTTTCAGAACACTATTTGTGCTCCTGTTTTTCTTCAGCTACCCACTTCAGTGTCCTGTTGCAAGTAGCCTGTAAGCACCAGACCTGCTCAACAAATGTTTTGTAGACTATTTGCTTTTTATATTGGTTGACTGTACCGCATCAAGCGATGACATAGAGATCTGTGCTAAATCCCTGTGTTTCTTAAAGTATTACCTTTCCACTGGGTTTCGGTTCTGATAAAAAGCGTGATTTACATTGTAAAGCAAGTATTCTGAATCCTGAATATTTCTGTTAACTGCCTATGCTGCAGCTCATAAATTAAATGCCCAAATGAAAGTCAGTTTCAAACATTCTAGCCTGCATGGAAAAGCAGATCTGACTTATTTTCTGTGTTGAAAGAAATTGTGAGAGCAGACTTCGAGGTTTTAGTTGCTTTTTGTTAGTATTTCAAGAAGAGCTCAACTTCTTATGTGGCTATAAGCTAAAAGGTAATTTTATGATCCTTGCTGGGATGCATTATTTCCCACCTCCCTACAAAGGCAAGTAGAATAGTTCTCTGACTGCACTTGAAGTGCTCTGTGCCCAAGGAAAATTTGAGCACAAAGATCTGTGCTTTCTCTAAGCTCACAACAGACATTTGAACAGAGGGGCAGTTTTCACAGAGAGCTCAGATCTATCTTGCAGCAGACCTGTGTAAAGTTTTTTTGCCTCTGCTTCAAGTTTTATTCCTGGATATAGGGCCTCAAATGGAACAGTTGGGAAACATTTTTGGCTCAGACTATGGAAAGTGAGTTTCCAAGCCAAGCAGTTAATGATTGCACCAAAGTTATTCAAAGTAAGCCTTCATTTGCAGGATTATTAGCTAAAGCAGTGACTGAAATGGCATATAGGAATATCCTGCTGTTTGCAGTAAAACAGAAGGTTGTCTGACTTGTGAATTGCCTAACTTTCTGCAGGCTTTCAAATTCATGAGTTTCTCAGAAGAAAGCTATTAAATGGTTCTCAGCAATAGATGCGTTGGAATGAGAAACTGCATCTCCAACAGCTTTCTGTACACAACTGAAACTCCGTAACTCTGATTAGTTTACGCTTTCAAGAGTGGGAGGCAAGATGAAAGTGATTCCCCCTCACCCACCCCCCAGCATTGTATGGGGGTAATTTGAACTCTGTTGGGCCTTAGGTGTTGTCAAGAGCCTAGGCAGAAAAGGCGTTTTTAACTGTTAAACTTGTTTAAAGGGAATAGAGTTGGGAAAAAAAAAAATTCAGAAGCAAGACTGCGAGGAAGCTGTCTGCTGGTTTTTGAAGATGAGACCAGAAGCTGTGAAGTCTGTGTGTTGGCTGCATACTGCGTACACGTAATTCCAGGAAGGAGGCAAATAAGATTAGAGTTTAAAACTATGAAAGTAATCCAGTAGTTCCCTATCTAATGGAGCTTTTGTCCTCTTGTAAGAGGTAGTACTGTATTCTTGTAAGATTGAAAGTCCAAAATGAATCCTGAAACTTGTTTTTAAGAATTTGTTTTTCACAATCTGGTATTCTGCTTGGGTGTTGTGTTTGTTTTCTTTTCTATGTATTAACCTTACCCATTTTGTTCTTTCTTATTTATTTCATAAGCTGGCTTACCTGCTTATGTAGATAATTAAAAAAAACAAAACAACCCAAGACAGACAAAAGCTTCTAAGCAGATGGGTTCCATCCGCTTGCTCTCACAAGCTGTTTTGTTCAGTCAAATTATGACTGATGTGCGTTTTCTGTATTAGAAAGACTCCAGGAAGACTTCAGGTCTACCAAACAAAAAAAGCTTAAATGGATGAATCCCTGTCAGACTCAGCTCTAGATTTAAAACAATATGTTTACACTAGAGACTGTATGAGTATGATACGTAGTTATCCCAAGTCTGCTAATCTTGAACCATGATATCACTGATGATTACAGATGTAAATTTACAGGTTGTAGAGTTTATGCTGCACAAAACGAATGTCTGCCTAAACTACATGCAAGAATAACTCATAACTCCAGTTCTTGTGCTGACTTCTAAGTTCAGAGTGTTTTTTGCCAAAGGTGGTGTCAGTTTTCACCAGAGATCTCTGTAGTTTTGCAATTACAGTAGACTCAGGCACTTGGAAAGTCTAAGAAGTTGCATGATAATTATCAAGTGAAACAACTTGGAAAGTAGTGTGTTTTCTGCGCAGTGCTTGATTGAAAATACGTGCATGCACGCAGGCTTAGTTCCAGCAGCACTCCTAGGCCAGATAGCATATGAGCACTCCTAAAAACAGGGTTCCTATTTCTCGGTAACCCAATGGTAAGAGACAAGCATCCCTGTTAGGCTGATGTGCTTACAAGGCCAAATTCACTTAAATCTGTTGAAGTGTATTGAATAAAACTTTGCTTTAGCAGTCTGCTTCATAGAAACACTTTTTGCTTCATAGAAACACTTTTTTTTTTAACTCCCTACTGTGAATGCAACATTAATATGCTTGTCCATAACTTGCTAGTGTTTCTTCTGTTTTGCTCAGATTGCCTTGAATGTTCTCATTTCTGTAGGGAATTAGTCCTTGAAGTTGCTCTGTTTGAAGGGTATTCCAGTGTGGAGTAATTCCAACTTTAAATACTTGTAAGAGTATAAGGAAAAGTTTGTATTTTGTATATGCTTGAGTATCTTAAACTTTCTAGTCTGGCTGTGGCTTTGGGAATAATACAGCTTGGCGTAGATTGAGAAAGGTGAGGCAGGCATAACCCCGAGCCAGTGAAAGACTGGGTTTCTTGTTTCTTATTTTATTGTTTTGGCACAGTAAAATCGTAGTTATAGATGCTAAGCTTTTTTTTGGGGGGGGAGGTTGTTTGGTTTTTTTAAAAAGATCAGGAAAAACGTGTTGCCACTCCCTGACAGTTCTTCAGAAATGATGGCCTAGTGATAAATAAAACTGGTGTTAGACCTTTTCCTTTTCTGTATGACTTTGTTGGTATGACTGTCACTATGGTGGATTTTTTTGGTTTTTTTTTTTTCACAAATGAGATAGCAAAGAAAATCAGGAAGATGATGGCACGTGGCTGTGAAGACTGACTGTGCATCTAATATGTTATTTCCTGACTACTTCTGCATACTTTCCAAAATAATTAAGAGTATGGTAAAACCACTAGTTTTGGGCCATGCTGGGATTTTGTGATAACTTGGACCAATCTAAAATGTAGTAACTCCATAGTGCCTGAAATACTGTTAGGGGTATGTTGTAACTAGAACTAACTTTGTCTGTATAAAAGATAATACATGTTTCAGAGTAAACAGAAATAATTTAGATGAAGTTGAGTCAGGGTACATCAACTGTTTTATGGCAATGTCCTTCTGATAGTTCTTCATACCACCTTTTGTTCTACTTTCAGTGTAATTACCAAAATAGAGCAGTACGTGAAGTTGCATTGATGTGATTTGTACATATTATCAGCTGTGACAATTTTCAAGTTTTTTAACTTTTTTGAAGGAGAAATTTGTCCAGAGACTTTTCCATATTTTCAGTGGAACTTGTGAGAATTATTGAGCTGTTGCTGCTTGTGTAGATTGTATTATCTGTAAGCTTGTGCTTAGGTGATTTTATTTTATATAATGCAGTAGTAAGCAGATAAAAATAAACACTTTTATTTTTGCTAGGGGAACATGAATGTGGCAGCTCTATTCAAAGAAATCTTACCGTCCAGGAGGCAGCTGCATATTTAAAAGTAAGCAAATGAAGTATTTTTCATTGGTTTTATGTTAAGATTTGTATACATTACAACTTGTAAGGCCTGATTTCATATCTAGTGTATTGACTAAAATTTGCCATAGTATTGACTATTATGTGCAAATGTTTGGAATTGATGTCGTTAACGCATGCTGCTTAGGGTTCTTATTTGGGGATGTAGTGAGGCTTTGGGGGAGAGGGAAGGTGAAGGAAACTGGCTTAACTGCAGTGAAAAGTGTAGATAGTAGTGCTTCAGCGGCACGCAGTTTTTTTACCTTTAGTTAAAACACCAGGCTATAATTTGGATTGATGGAGATAGCTGACCAACATGAAAATCATAAATTCATGAAATTCAAATCTCTAGAAGCTTTTCCAGAATTCGGTATACTGTGTTTTGTCACTTAGTAGAAAAGGATACTGTTTTCTTTTCTTTGGGAGGAGAGGCTGATGCGTAGATCTGTGCAGTGGGCCTGAGAGGCAGCAGCTGTATGGAGACACCATTCGTTGATACTTTAAATAGAAATGGTCAAAAAAGGCCTTTTTGTTAATTTGATAGGTGTGCAGTATTATGAAATCCCACTCTCTGCTGTCATTCCCCTGTGGCACTCCCTAAATAAAAGATGACTCTTGCCTTGTCTTGACAGCTGTAGGGTTTATTTTAGCCCACGTTGGTGTACCCTTCACCGGAAAACTACTTGAAGCTTTTAAAAGGCTGAGAGTGTAAGACTTCTTTTGATTAGATAGGGGGAGTTAAACTGATGTGACTTCTAATATATGAATGTATAGAAATTTTACATTTTGGCAAATATTTACATAATAGGTAGAAAGAGGCAATGTTAAGAGCCTCCTGAAGAAGCTGCTAACACTGCTTTATGGTTTGGTGGTGATACTCTGTATTGGTTAGAACCAGTGCATTGTTGGGAATAAATAGGAAAACTGGTGGTCTTACCTATCTATTGTGCTGAAAGAAGGACAGTTGTTATCATAACTGGTTTAGCTCTGGTAAGAAGCTCAATTTCATATGAAAATTTGTCACTTTGTACAAATTCTTGTTTAACCCTAAGGTTCCTCATTTTACAAGTATAAAGATAACTTCTTTGCAGAATTTCAGTGTTGAGTGATAAAACTTTAATATTTTACTCTCAAAGTGAAAAGAAAGCAGTACTGTTTTTTCCTGAGTGCTTATCCTTTAATTCTAGGCCAGCTATATTATGTGAGGTTCAAAGGAAACCTGGAGATAGATCTTTTTGGAGAGTATAATTTCAAATACAGTATTAACTTCCATTTTTGCTTTCCTGCAAAAGAACATGTAGGTGTACTATGGAGACAGCCTTAGCTCAGACAGCAGTGCATGTTCTCCTGTGATAGTCGATACCAACTAATTAAAAAAAGTCACTTTCTGTATAGTAATATGAGTTCTTGAACCACAAACACGGGACTACTTGAAAAATATAATTTAAAATTTATTTTCCTCAAACTGCTTTAAAAAAAAAAAAGACCTGAGCTGCTCTTATAGGACCCATTTTCAGCTGGGTTTGTATCTAGTTTGAGTTTCTCTTGAAGTAGATTTTCAGTGAGCACCATCTAGTGGCTGAATGATTTTTTTTTTTTTCTTGCTGTGGGTTAGAATTGTTAATAGAACAGCAAATATGACTTGACTTTTCAAACAGTCCTTAATTTGAGGAGTGCTGTTAAGTCTGACAGCTGCTCCTAGCATGTATAGATTCACTTTGTGTAGTGAACTCTTATGCAAAATCTGAAGAATCAAGAACAAACCCACATAGTTTTAGCTACTAATCTGTACAATAACTGAATTTTATTGTGGCATTATAACTTTCCAGTTATTTATGAAATTACTCATTGATATTTGTCTTTGGACAGGATTTAGATCCAGAATATGAAAGTGTACTTAACACAGCATTACAATGGATCTTGAGTAGTGGGGAAGATGTTGGCATAAAGTAAGTGGTCGTTATTTCTTAACTTACGTTTCTTTTAACAGAATGTATCCTTTTTTGTAAATACTGTGTATTTTTGAACAGGTGTCTCAGCAGTGACCCTAATGCTACGGATGTCACCAATGTGACAGATGTGAAGTATCTGGAATCCACTAGTCCAAAGATGTCTTTCAGGTGTCGTTTTCGCCGTGCATTTGTTAATGTAACTCACAGGTTATCAATATTACTTTTGGGTAAGTTAATAAAATAACAAAACTTTTTTGTTACAGCTTGCGTTTATGTAAGTGCATGGGGAGAAGTAAACAGCATGTTTAGAGAAAGTTTTTATTCAACCATATAAGTTGGAGTTCCTGTCAGTATCTTGATTACAATGCAGTTTGCTTTGCATTTCTGTTGCACCACTGTATTTTCACATTGGTTGCTATCATCTCCTGCTGTAGTCAGCTGAACATATTCCTTCTTTGGGAACTCTGTCTTCTTCCGTGCCAAAGCAATACCTTCTGGCTTTCAAAAATTCCGGGTTGAACTGATGTGAAAAAGCAAAACACTCAGTAAAAAGGCTTATAGCCTTAATTTTGAGGATATTTCACTGTTGTTCCAGGAACTTTGAAAACAACTATAGAAAAGATTATTTTCCTAGTTTTAGGAAAAGTTGGATACCCAAACAAGATTGTCACCAAAAATTCTTGCCTCTAGGACTATGTTGTAAAAATTTATCTAATCCTTCAGTAAGACTTGCTCATTTAGTCTTTGATAGTTCTCAAGTTTCAAATTCTTTCCAGTTTATTTAATTCTTAACCATACAGAAAACTATGCAGCATAAAAATAGGGTACAGCTGAGCGCAGACACTTCACTGCTTTCCATGTGGCTGGTTGGAAATATTGAAGATGCAGAGTTCATCTCATACACCTATTGAATATTTAATAAATTGTTTTTTCTCAATACCTTAAGAATCTTGTGCTTATGAGCAGAAGACTCAAGACCTGCTTCACTAGCCTTTTGATGAACCAAAAGAATCGAAGGCAAACTGTTCCAGATTGCTGTCTTTCTGATAATAGTGGATATGAGGGTTGAATTCGGATGCAGAGATGAAACTCCGTATCCAAGTCAGCCACTGGTCTCATCAGTCATGCTGAGCAAATAGCTTTGTGTCTCAACTTTCTCATCTGTAATTAAGGTTAATATGAAATACCTTTTCAAAAATAAACCATTGTGTGTTAGATGTATTGCCATTAACTAGCACTCATTTTGGCCTAAAATTTTGGCCTCAGTCTTCTTTGTATCATTAATATTGCCTTGCAATCACTGGTATACAAAACAAACTATGTAACTGTAATTTGTGTATGTGTTTTTTTGTTGTGTGGGGCTTTTTTTAACTGTTAAGAGATCATGGGTGTAGTGGTGCCCTCAGCCCAAGATAGAAGAAGGAATAAGACTTTTATTTTCAGCTTATGCTGCTGGCCTTCATGAATAGATTGTCCTTTTTGGGAATAATCTTTAAAGTAATAGAAAAAGAGCATGGAGTATTTCGTTGCAAGAAATACAGATCTGTAGCTGAACTGAAGCAGTGCAAGTTAATTAGTTTTTACCAGTATATCTAAAGCATGTAACTTTTCTATGAATTAGTGAATATTGTGCATTTTTAAATCTTAACATGTTCTTAATTGTCAGTTTATGTGACTTTTGATATGACTTTGAATTTTTCTGATAGAATTGTTTTTCTGTTTTTCTTCACGAATGGGTAAAATTTCAAACCACAGTTATGGGATAGTGGGCTATTGTTAAAATAATGAAAAGTTTAAGACTTCGTGTTGTTGTGTTAGTAAAATATAAAATATTGATAGCAAATACAGTGTATTTCACTAGCTTTGAAATCTAAAGTACTTCAAAATGTTAGCTAGTTCAACCAGCTTCTGAAGTATATGCTGTAAACGGTGTTAAATAGCCAATGTTCTAATACTGTTTAAAGAGTATTATACATCTTCATGCAGGTATAGCAGTGGTTTGGGGAGTCTTGCACTACATGAAATACCGTTGGGCAAAAGAGGAAGAAGAAACAAGGCAGATGTATGATATGGTGGTAAAAATCATAGGTATGGCTTCTTGAGTCACATGTGATGTATCAGCTCTGTGTAAGCTTTCAGTCTAGTGGCATTAATTCAGTCATGTTTTCTGCCTGTTTAGTTGTCAGTCATTGTGCTGTTAGAGTTCTTGGTCAAATGAGTAGTTCGAGGGTTTTGTTTCTCTTTTTTTTAAAGAAAAAAACATTCTTTAAACCTAATTAAAGCTTTTGTTATAAAGATTGTGATTTCTGAATTACATCAACATGTCTGTAACAAATTCCCATTGATTTGGTGGTATTTTATCTTACTATTGAAAACAAATATAAATGCGATGCTTGTTTGACTAGAAGTATGGTGACACGTTGTTTTCTGTATCTGGTTTTTCAGCTATCTTCAGCTAAAATATCCACTCCTAAAATGTGCGTTAGCTCTCAATTCCATCCTTAATGGCTTTTTGTAGAAAAAGCAGCTTTTTAATTAGTCACTTTGCGCAGAAATTATGTTACTAAAATAGAATGCGTAATTGAGTTCTGAAATTCTGCCTTTCTCCTTGAAGCCACAATGTTTTCAGTAGTTTGTGTCTGTAGTTTTCAAGCTCTGTTTTGGGCTGCATTTTTACTTAAACTGTCTTACTACTTTCACATACGGCAATTATCATAAATACAGAGATGGTAGACAAATCGGAGCTGTTTTCCTGTTTTTACCATTTTCCTACCTTTTTTGTCTGCAAATCAAGTTTTTTGAGGAGGAGGGAAAGTACTTTATTTTCAAAGGTGGCTGTCTCTGCTAACAGTTAGAAATACCAATCAAGAGTAACGGCAAGAACTGTTTTCCTTTATTCCAAAGTTATTTGGGGTACTTGGAGGCACTGTGTGTGGTTAGTTTTCTTGATTTGCCTTCAGCATGATTAGGAGGAAAAATTCTGTAAAATCCAAAAACGTCCTTAAACTGCTGAAATTAGGAGGGATCTTCAGAGTAGCTGTTCATTGCCAGAATTGATATTTTTCTTAATGTTTGCGTGATCTACGTAGTTACCAGTTTTTCTTATGGTGTCCTCAGATATTCTAAGAAGTCACAGCGAGGCATGTTCTGAAAATAAAGACTTGCAGCCTTACATGCCTATTTTACACGTGCGTGATTCTCTAATACCACCTCAGGACAGGTATGTTCTCACTACAAGTACTGAATTTCCTTATGTGTAAGAGAAAATAGTAAAAATAAATTGGTCAATTAACTAAGTTAGTTTCAGTAGGTTGCATAGTGTAGTATTTTGGAGATTCTTATTGATGCAGTTGGGGGGGAAAAAAACATTGGCTTTCTCTTACATGCTGAATGTCAGCTATGCAGGTTGTTATCATGCTAACTTTGTAATTCTTGCTTCAATTTTTAAGGAAGAAAATGAGGAAAGTCTGGAATAGAGTGGTTGACTTTCTTGCAGCAAATGAATCTAGAGTTCGCACAGAGACACGAAGAATAGGTGGTGCCGAGTTCTTGGTTTGGAAATGGATGCAACCTTCTGCAGCATGTGACAAAATTTTAGTAATACCGTCAAAAGTGTGGCAAGGCCAAGGTATTGAAGTTTAGTTATATTTTGCAAATACAGTTGTTTTAATTTCTGCATCTAGCTTCTAAATGATGTTTGTTACTTGAACATGAAAGACTTGTTGTCTCGCACCTTTAACTATGAACTGTCTGTGCCATTTCTCTGTTATCTTGTTGTTCAGTAGACTTACTTTTTCTATGCATTTGGTGTCTGTTTGTTTTCAAACAAAATGAGCTTTTCTGTTATAGCTGTTGCAGAATTAGAGCAGAGGGCATGTAGCCAAAGTGAGTTACTTCTTCCTTTTCATAAATTTAAAAAAAAGATACTCTTTAGGAGGTCAGATTCTGACATGCCTTACACTTACTGGAAGTAATGTGTTTGACTGTATCTGACAGCAGGTAAATCAGAGCTTGTAGACTTCAGTTTCCTACTTGTTATCAGTCAGGTACCTAGAGACAGACTTTGGAGGGAGAGATGTTTGTTTATTTTGAAAGGGAAACTGCTGGGATAAAAGACTCCTCAGTCAGGAAAACACGGGTTTTGACCATCTTCTAATAGTGCTTCCTTTCTCTCAAATGTTTTTCTACACTGTGCATTTTCAAGCTCTGGTGCAGCAAAGCATTTGCTTTAATAGAGGAGGTGGTTGTCATACAGGGATTTTGCAGCGGTCTGTCACTTTTCAACTCTATCATGGAGCCAAGTGGCAAGAATCCAGGGGGTTTGCAGTTGTCTGTCTGCAGTGGTCATCTTCTCGTTCTTTCTCTTTCTGTCTTTCTTCATGTTAAGCTTCAGATTTTGGGGTGGGTTGGTTTGTGGTTTTTTTGGTCAATGAAAAATTGAAGTTATAAGACTTGAATTCTGGGTTGCGATAAAAAAGAATGGTCATATCTGTCAATGTCTGAGTGTGAAAGTAAATGTTTAAAGTGAAATCTTAATTGCCAATTGTTTAAATGTTGGGACTCTTTTTAAAAATGCTGTTTTATCTCTCCAGTGGGACTGAAATAAACAGTGTGGAATCCTAGTTTATAAACTCATCAGCTTATTTTGATAGTGAGGGAGGAGGGAGTGGTTGCTTCTCCAGTTTTTAGCTCAGCTTTTTAAATTAGATGTTGTCAAGGTTGTATTGTGCATTACTTCTATGGCATTGAACTAGATGCTGAAAAAAAGCCTAGTTAAAAAAACAAACAGACTTTCTGCCCTTCCTAGTCCTGCTTGAACAAAATAAAAATTCCCACTGGCAAGCAACTGCACTCCCATCTACATTCCTATGCAGTATGCTAATTTTGGTTTTAGTTTAATTAATGCAAGTAGTAATAGGCTTCCTTCTTTTGCTTTATACTGGTATACATTTCTATTTATAAGAAAAAATGTTTTTGTTTTCTACAAAAGAGGGTACAGTTTAAAGTAGCTCCTTCCAATGTGCGTATTTCGTTTCCAAAGAGAGACAGAAAGAGCTGCTTTGTGGCCTGGAACATGTACGCTGTAGCAGGCTTGATCGCCCAAGGAAAATCACTGCTAAGGTTCTGGTTTTGTCCCAGGCCACTTGCATGTTTTTGTTAGTTCTATGTATGCTTTCAGCCCTCGGGGTCTTAAATTTTGCTGTTCGACAAGTTCAAAGTAAAACCAAACAATTCTGTCAACTTGAAAAGCCATATATTTGGAGACATTTGCAGATACTTGGCATGTTATCTGATGATGGTCTTAATAGTCTTGGGACCTATTTCTTGGTTGTCTATGCTAAATGTTATGTTGGGATATCATTAGGTGCTTCTCAAAGTTATGCTACTGGTTTTAGCATTACATTTCTCATTTTAAATCATTCATTGGAAATGATTTCTTTAGTAAGAAATGAACAGTAGCTTTATTAGGAGAGTTGCAGAGCCTTTTCTTTCTAGGGCATTGTCTGTTAGGGACATGCAAGTGCTTTAGATGCAGTGCAGAAGTCGTCGGTTTCGTCAACAGCTGTCTCTGTTCCATCTCTGTAATGCTGTCACGATCAATTTTTCAAACACTTGTACTGAACGTAGCTTGTGCAAGCTACGTATATTATAAAGCTGAGGCTTCTATGTAGTTAATTGTTCAATACAGGCTGTGAAACATGACACTCCAGTTCTGGAACTTCTTGCTTACTGTTCATTTTCTCTGTTTTTCTTGTCCTGTTTGATTGCAATATAAATCATAACACTCTGTCCTGTATTAGAAATTGGACTGGATTTTCCTTTATCTGAAGACTTCTCAGTATGTGATTGCTGAGGTGCTGCTTTGCTATGTGGAACATATGTTCAAGACTCTCAACAGATCAGTAGTGTCCAAAACTTCCTAGAAAGACAGCTACTGTAGTAGCTACTGTTAGGTACCGTCTGAATTTGAGCATCTGATACCTACTTTAGGATATTGTGAATGTAGACAGGATAACTTTATCTCTCAGCTGCAGCTTTTAGCTGTATGTTGCCTAGCATATGTACGTAAGACTCTATGCTTTCTATTGAATAGGATATGTTAAGATCTATCCTGTTCTTTTCATAGCAATTTTCCTAGTTTTCTTGTTATGTTTGTAGTTCAGCAGAGATCTCTGAATAATTGAAATTGCATGCTTTGGCTCTAACAGAAGGGCATGGAAATAGGAGCGACTGAAATGGCATAGATCATTTGTGCTCTGTATATCTTGGTAGCCAGCAGGCAGAGGCAATTTTCACGTGCAGAGGCTCTTTGTTTTGCATTCCTTGTTTTCGTGTGACTGCTGGAAATAGTTCCATTACATAAGTCTCATACTTTTTGCACGGCTGTTTCTTTCTTGATGTTGGGAATTCTACATGTGTATGTTGCTCTCTTCATTTTTGGAAGCATAAATCAACAGGAATTTAGTTAGTCCTCCAGCTTTGATGTCTGAATATAGATGTTCATAAATCTAAATACTCTTCACGACTGCTATGTCCTGAACAAACTCAGTACATATAAAATCAGCATGAATTCTTGGTTTTGAATCTTGTGAATAAACTTCAAGGTCACAATTTTTTTAACCTTCTGAGATCTAGTAGTGCTCTGTAGCAGGGCACAATACCTAGAGAATGTGCAATTGAAGAAGAAAGCCTCTTGACCTGTCAGGGTGTACTAGAAGACTGGTAGATGATAGCACGCAATTTAAATACGGGACTTATAGCATGCATGAGGATCGAGGCTCTACTGTCTGTTAGCATCTAGAGTTCAAGCATCACTGTGGCATTTTGTCCAGTCCTTCAGGATGCATCCTGTGTTTTGACAGACAGTTTAGGATTTATTTCTTTTTACTGGGAAAGAATAAAATCTGGTGTACTTCCATTGAAATATTATCTACTGGATACAGCAGATGTATCTGTCAAAAAAAAGGGGGGTGGGGTAGGTAAACTTATTGTAGAATAATGGACAAATATGAATGATGTTTTGAAAACAGTTGACAAGAGAATTGTCAATTGAAAAACAGTCTTGATCATGCTGAAGGGTAATTTAATCAAGGGGGGGGAGGGGGAATGTTTCTAGTGTGTTCAGTTTCCTTTTGAAAGAACAAGCTACTTTTGTCCTATCATGCCTTTGATAACTGGAGCTGTAAAGAAAAATAGGTAGGCAGAGCTCCAGTGTAGCTAAGCTAATGGCAACAGCTAAAGTTCCTTGACAGCCCTGGAGATGAGATAAAGAGGTTCTCTGAAGTACCACATCTAGGATGATATTTCATCCTGCAGCATGGAAGATAACCTGCTACCTTGTGTGAATGACACCCCTCCTCCCCAGCTTGTGAGAATATAATCCTTTCTGCTTTAAATAAAAACCCCAACCAAAAAAACCCACCCACCCCCCCAAAAAAGCTCTATTCTTAATGATTGCAAGAAGACTGAATTTTATGCTTGTTGTAGAATGCTCTATCCATCCTATGCTGGTCTTCCATAGGTGAACTTAATTGTATTAAACCCCAAGTCTCTCCCCACACTCTCAACTCCACAGTCTCCTCTCTTAATAACGTTTAGTAGTATTTTGATTTCAGTATCTTTTCTGTTTACTGAAGAACCCCTTGTGGTGTGAAAGTGCATAACTTCAACATTGTTGTATCTTTCTGTTCTTGCCTTTGATAAGCAGGGTTAGTACTTAATAAGTCAGTGATGTGTGGCTTAACATGAATAAATCTGTTCTTCAGAAACATGGTTACCTGTATGTGATGCAAGTCTTTGACCATATCAGTTGCATCAAATCCACATCTAAAGATCTGTTGGGCTGTCTTAGAACCCATGGTGGTGATACGGGCGAATCCCTTTAGCAATAATGCTGTAGTAATTCTACGGGTAGAGAAAGCTGTACTACAGTTTCTTAGATGTTCATTTTGAAGTCTGTGCAAAAGCCACTTCTTCCATCATAGACATATTCCAGTCACAGTGATAAAGAGGTTGTTGAAAGCACATGCTTTCAGCTGCTGCTGTTCTTTGAATCTGGAATGATACAGTCATAGTGAGTTTAAGGTAATAAACCAAAGTACATTATAGTTGAAATATAAAGTGGCTTCCTTTTCTTGAAGGTGCTCACTAGTCTCCAAGGGGAATTTATGAAAGTCTTAAAAATTTTCTTGTCGGTGACTTACTGCATGAAGCTGTGCTTCTGCTTTCCTATTTCATCTCCACCTTTTTACACTGATCTTGTAAGTCTTACTGTTGAGACCTATTTAGGAAAAGAAATGACAGGTGAGGTTCATTATGGTGTAGCTTAGACTGATGTCCTTCAAGAATGTCTGCGTGTGCCCTTATTGTGAGGAGAATATTTTGTACGCTCCACACCAGTATAGATTTTCAAATAATCGGTACTGGAATCTGAATAGATTTGTCACTTAAACTTGGTGGGCGGAGTGGGGGGCAGGGGAAGAATTAATTCTGAGATGTGTAATGAAGTTCAAGAGACATCTGTTAACTACGCTACTTTGAATTTTGCTGTGTAGGTACAGCATTATTTTTAACTTGCCTGTGTCTTCCCTAGCTTCCCCTTTTGGTCCTATTTCTAGTTTACATTTTATACTTAATACTGCACTAGCATTAACATTGTACCTCACTGATTTCTGTGGCCATTTTTTCCTTGTACATAAAAAGCTCCATCCAATTGGAAAACTTTCTTGTAATATATGATGACTTTGAAAGATTTTTGAGAAAAAGCTGAATTCGTCTTTATTTTCATATGCTGCGCTGCCCTGGGCATGCTTGCTCTACTAGTATGATGTTACATTAAGTTGGTAGCATGTTAGTTTTGTGCTGGTGGTGTGCTCTGGCTGAAGTAATCTCTGCAAGCACCTGAGATCTTCCAGTCAAAACGACAGCAAGATTATTAGGAGTTGGAGCAGGCAAAGCTTGGTTTTTATAGGTATCTACACTAAAGCATGAATTCCCCATTTAGTTACTTTTGCGTAGCTCAGTGGTGTAGCTGCTGCGTTAAACAACATTATGGGTTTTTTGGAATTCATAAACAGCTTGCAGAAATGTTATCCTCTGGGCCTAGGGTCTCGGCAAATAGTTTTTCCATTCTTCATCCGTGGATTAGAACCATGTGCTGAATAAACCTAGCTATTAACAATCAGCACATAATTTCCTCAACCCCACACCTTTTCAGGTCCAGGTCCATGACTAGGCCACCCCAGATCACCTTCTCCAGTATGGTGTGTGGTGCCCCAGTGTATAATATGCTGGTGACATTTCCCCCCCCCCCCCGATCTGCTGGAGCCAACCTACATGAGTAAGGTAAGTCCATTTATTTTTCAATGTTGCTTAGTTCTGTAAAGTTTTTATTGTATACCCTATGCGTAATTTTCAGTCAAGGGCAAAAAACTTTACAAAACCATGTGCTATTGAAAAAGGACTTGTCCTTAAACTGTAGGTGCTCGTAGATAGATGCAGTGTCACCAGCATATTTAGAAATCTATTCCCAGGAAAGAAACCAGACAATTGTTACAGGTGTTGGTGACTTGGACTCTGTGTGTGTATATTCTAAGAACATTTTTAGTTATGTGGGGAACTTACAGTAGGTTCCATATTAGATTTGGAGGCCACCATTTCTAATTTCTAGTTGGTAATTGTATTTTTTTTTTCCCCTCAAATCTACATAAGGAGCAAGTTTGTCTATGCCATATCTGCAGGCAGTGAATTTTCTCTTGGTTAGCACTTGTCTTTCACATGGAGTGACTGAATTGCTTCTGTGTGACAGGGTTTTTGTTTTGGTGATGTACAGAAGAGCAACACTGTTCATACATTTTGGATATACTTGCAAGATTTTATTTTAAAAGATCAGCAATAAGAAGCACAGACCTGTAGTGTCATCTGCCCAAAACTAAGACTTCTAACGCTTGGAACATAACATCTTGAATCTGTCATACTTTTCCAAAGTACACATTGCAAAGGAGAAGCATTAGCATCAGTTTGGAATATGATTTTGTCTTGAGATTTTTTTAATCTTAGGTTTAAAGACTTGAGTCTACTCATCTTAAGTCTTCAAAGTAAAACTTCCTTCAAGCCTTGGAAGTTGCTTTACCAAGTTATCCCCTTCCATTTCTGTTGCTGCTTTGTTGGTCCTTTTCAAGGCGTGAAACGACCTTACCTGAATCTGAAGGGTTCCTTCATTCCTTTTCTTGTGGTGCAGTTTTCTGTTGCGACTCCCACAAGTAGAACTCGAAAGCTTTAGAGAAGTTGGTATTTATTTTAGAACTTCAGAATGTATTTCATGGGACTGTTTGGCTTTTAAAAAGTTACTTTGTTATTTTTAATTTCCATTTTTCTTCTTACATCTGTTCTGTCCTCTGATGTGTTTCACTTCAGATTTTGCAAGCTTCTGGTCATGTGTGTAGAACATCCAGGGTTACAAAAGCTCCTTCCTAGTAGAATGCTCCCTGACAGTTGTTACTGCAATACAACATCCATCTACATGTCTCCCTATTTCTTAGTCAGATGAACAGTAAATTGCCCCTAAAGTGGAAGTAAGGAAAAGTCATCGGGCAGTTAAAACTTCAATGGTAAACCTGCACCTCCAAAAACTTGTTCCAGATGTTAAGAATATTGGTCTTTTCATGGAGATGCAATGCAAATACTTTCTCTTCATCTGTATGGTATTTTTTTAAATATCCTGAATTCCTTCTGTGTACTGTGGCCTGGATACAAGAGTGCGCATTCTCTTTTTAAATGTAGGAGTTGTAAATCTAAAAAATTCTGTTAAGTGTGGTAAATTTTCTTCAGTGCAGTTGAAGACTGTGGGGAACTTAATTTGCCTGACGCTTTTTCGTATATGAAGGAAAGTATTCTTTGGAGTAAAACCAGAAAGCTGTTAATGTATAAAGTTGACACTTGGAAAGTAGATGGTATTATGCCTGTCAGTAAATACTATTACATTTATTTTTCTTTGTAGCATTTCATCTAGATAGAAGAAATTCACCACCAAACAGCTTGACACCATGTCTAAAGATTCGCAATATGTTTGATCCAGTTATGTAAGTAAAACCAGTTACTTATCTGTATTTCTATAATCTTTTGGAAGGGTCCATTTCTGTCCTCTGAGAGGGGTTTGGAAGAAGTGAATAAATGTGAACACCGTAAAAGAAACAAATGGGTTGTACAAAAAAAAATCCTTCTTTTAACATCTACGAGAAGACTTAAATAATCTTACTGTATGTCTTCTGTCCTTTGTTGTCTAGCTTTGTGTCTTTGTGTCACTTCTTGAAGAGTATGGCCTTTAATCAAACTACTTGGAGCAATGACTGATCTTTCTCCATTAATTAATTTTGCAAATGTTCAATTATATCAGTTGACAGGGGAGACTCATGTGGCCTAACAACAGACTGTAGGTTTCTGAAGTGTTGTTAAGTATTCTGGAGTATTTAGACTGTTACAGAGCTTGCACAGTTTGCATTTAAAAGGCTGAATTTAAATAATTTATTACTTTATGGCAGTATGACTGCCTAGTTTTGAAGCAAATGGATTTTTGTAGTGGGAAAGTTTTAAACAAGTCAGTGCAGAGTACTAGCTTCTAATGCTCAGATATGGTAAATACTTTGGAATTGTGTATGAGTAACAAGCTTTGTTTCACTTGCCAAGAGTTAAGGAAGAATAATTCTTTGGTAGTCCTTTAAAGCTTCGTCCATTATGCTGTTAGTATCCCCACTGGCTGTGGACTAGATCTTGCTACGCACTGGGGACTAACACCTAGGTTATGCCAGCTGATCCTTTCCGATCTTTGAAGCCTGGTTTGACTGGTGCAAAGAGAAACGGGGACTCCAAAACCTCCTCTGAAGTAATTTATTCCTTGATATGATTGTATAAGGGAAGAATGAAGATGCTATGCTATCTTACAGAGTAAAAGTGAGATGCTGATTGGGACTGAAGAATATGAGAAGTTGAGTGGAAAATTAAAAGCTATTGACTACAATAGGGAATAACAGGAAAGCAGGAGGGGGCAGCGGAGTATGGACACAAATGATTGCAAAGTTTGGATTTCTTCAGCTCTGTTTCACTTCTGTTTCTAGCTACATTTAATTACTTTAGTTTGTTGCCTTATTAATTGGAAAGCTGCTAGCTAGTTTAGTTGAGGACACTGTTATCCCTAGGATAGAGAAGCACTCTAAAAACTGTTCTTCTCAACGGCTTTAAGCCTTAATGACCGTTGTGGGCAGAGACCCCAACTGTGGCTTCTTTCATCACTTTCAAGCTGCAGTATCATGAGCAAGACTAAATTTCAGGCATTTTTCTTGAGGCAAACTGATCTTCCTGTAGGTGTGTGAAATAAAAGGTGAGATTTACTGAGAATTTTGGGCAAGATTGTGCTTATTGTCCTTGCTACAAAGGAGACTTCATGTGCTATGTTGGTTAGTCTGAATAGTATTGAAATAAATCCATTCCTGAAGCTTCCCTGTAATATTTATTGGTGTGCTGTATTTGTTACTGGATTGTTTCAAAATGTTAGCTGTTCAAAATGTCTGCTGTTAAAAGAACTAGTGAGTGAGATGTTATTCTTGTCAGAACAATCTCCCCTTAATAGGCTATATCTTTGCTGTATACTTCAGTGTTTTTCAGTGCTGACCCAGTCTATGTCCAGCAAGTGCATTTAAAAAAAGAACCTGATATTTATAGACTAGGAGTTGTTCTCGTTTGACATAGCTCTTTAGTGTCTACATCCAGTCAGCTATTTGAACAGTGCAACTTCTAATACATTCACTTTTTTTTAGACCTTTTCTTTTGGAAGTTGATCTAGCTCCATTACTGGACTGCTGGACTATAGTCCAGTGGGATACGTCATCCAATCCCATATTGCATGCCCCAACTCATTCCTCTTCCATGAGCTGCCCTGCAGAGGACTGCTGCTTAAGGAAGTACTTTTTATCACACCTGTGGAGTAATCTTTAAAAAAAACAAAAACAAACCCAAAACCCAAACAAAAAAACCACATACACCAAAAAAACCCAACACCACCCGAAAAAATCCCCACCCTCAGTGCAAGACAAACTACTTTTTTCAACTGCTTGTGTTAAAAGAGGAAGAAGGTTTATGTTCTTGTCCCGGATCTGAAAGGGATGAATGCCTTCGCTGATGACCTGAAACACAGAATGTACTGGGTATGCGATTAGATTGGCAAATACTGTTTTCACATGTGCCATGGGTGCAAGGTATATTTAATAAAACTAGTTTTTAGCTGCTCTATAAGTAAAGCTATTGTATACTAACAATAAATGACTAAGTACTTTTCAACAAGATGCCAGTAGCTGGTAAAAGCAGCTGTCCATAATAGAGGTCTTTTCTCTTGACCTGAGAATCATCTGGGGAATATACCAGTTAATTTGTATTTATCAATGCCAACAGAGTAAATAATCATCTTTCTGTGGCCGAAAGTCAAAAAACTTACCTGGACACTGTGAACCCTCAGACCACAGCAGCAGAGTTAAACCTGGGGGTGTGTTCTAGGCATTTATTATGCTAGACACAACCCTGTTTTTTAAAATACCAGTCTAAGCATCATTGGGATAAGCTCGTTTCTGTGCCCACCACTAAGCCAGTAAAAGGAATGGTTCATAAAGCATGGGTAGCATTCCTGCAAGGCTCATATTGACAGCTAACGGAACCTACGTGTACAAGATCAGGGAAGGGCAAGTCTTTCCCATTGGGAACCTATTTCTCTATGGGAAATCCAAGTTAGTTGGTAACTCATGATGTTTCATGTCCTAGGTCTGCAACACACGAAAAGCAGACTAGACTGAGAGTGCACTTCTGCTTGATGTGCAAACAGGAAAGGAGCACTTGGGCGTAATTGTAGCAACTTCAGTATTTGGGAAGAATACACAGCAGAAAAGATGACTGCGTACTCTTAACAATGTGATCTCTTCTTATGGTAGCTGGCTTTCTGCTGATGACAGCAAGCTTCTCAAGAAAATCTGGACCTGAGTCCTGAGCTGGAATGAGGGAGTGCAGCAAAATCAAGATTTCGTAGAATAGTTTGGGTTGGAGGGGACCTTTAAAGGTCCTGACTTTTGCAACTTTGAATTACTTGATTTCCCTGATAACCTGAGCACAGCATGTTACTTAGAAAATACTGTTGTTTAGACTGAGAAGGGGAAGGAGACTTGTGTATTCTCTTCATTTTGAGCTATCTAGTGAAAAGAAAACATTTTCTTCTTTCCAATATGAATAGGGTGCATCTTCTCCTGACTCTTGCAGGGTCTTAAATTGTAGGTGTTTTCCACCAGAAAGTCTCTTTTCCAGCAGGACCTTCATTTGGATCTTCTTTGCACCCTTATGGCCCTCTCCCACTTCTGTTTGCTTGTTTATATATGATCTGCCTGTGTAAGGGGCATCAACTGGAAAGTCTGATCCTCTAACCAATCAAGGTCAAATGACAAAAACAAATCTGTCATTCCATATTGCCAGAGTCCCTCAAGTACTCTGTTAGTGTCCTGCTTGACAGAATTAACATCCCTGACCAATTAACTTCCCTATGTACATTCAATCCCCCGCCATGTTTTTTTTTATGAATAAGAAGGAAGGTAGATCAAATATTCCAAGAATTTTGGCCTTATGTAGAGAAAACTCCTTAAAACTAGCCAAAGCTCTTGATAGTGTTATTGAAAGAGTAGGTTCATTGTTTTCTGTGTAAGGACTATTCAAGCAAGCTTAAAGGTATATTAAGGCTGTTGAAATAGCTTTCCCTCTGCTTAGATTTATTGTATTAGGACCAGATAGTTCCTGCAGTACCTTCACAAAAATGCACACTTCTGCCTTGTCTAATAATGCCCTAAAGATTGATAAGACTGGACAGTAAAATATTTTTTTGTGTGTAAAAAGCCCCCCAAATTGGAATCTGATTTTAATAACTTCTATTTCTGGTTCTTGATTGGCATGTTCTGTCAGTACCCTATGAGATGAATGCAATTTGATGCTTTGTTTGGGATGGTGAATAGCTGTTCCAGTGATGAGCCGTGTCTGAATAGCTAAAGGTCCTTTAGCCTGCTGAAGTCTGACATGTAATGTTGCTTCTGCGACTGCTGGTAGAGGTGACACAGTGAAGGGCAGAGGCCGCCGCCTTGTGCTCTTCTTCCACTGCAGTGGGAACAGCCTAGGAGAGTCCTTCTCCTTGGAACAACGGTCAGTGTGTCTGAGCAGGTGTGGGACGATGAGTTTATGACTGCTTGCAGTTTCAGACAGGAAGGTGATGTCAGGCTGCTGGAAGGGGCGGACAGGCTCCCCCAAATACAGATTGTTCCTTTAGAAAATTCAACCCAAAGAATCAAAAGTGGACCGTAGGACCCAGTTTACTGAATATTCAATAGCTAATGTACCAAATCTGTCCCGAAGGCACTTAACAGAAAACTATGTCAAGTTACAGAGAAACCAGACTCAGTGGGGAAGGATGAGATTGTTGTGAATGTTTAAAAAATTACATGCTTAATTAAATTGTTCATTGTTTGCGTAGGGAAATAGGTGAGCACTGGCATTTAGCAATTCAAGAAGCAATCTTGGAGAAATGCAGTGATAATGATGGAATTGTTCATATCGCTGTTGACAAAAATTCACGTGAGGTGAGTATCTTTCCAGTAACATCTTAATGCTTTGTTTATCCTTGTCTGTTGGACTCCAAAAGAAACCAAAAACCCTCTTTTTCTCACTGCAGGGTTGTGTGTATGTCAAGTGTCTCTCTCCAGAGTATGCTGGAAAAGCTTTCAAGGCACTACATGGCTCTTGGTTTGATGGTAAGGAAATAAGGGTTTGTTATGAAACATGGGTAGAAATGGCAGAAGATGGGAGTTCTTTTAAATGGTGAAGGTTTTCATATCTAAGTATTGAGCTGTGACAAAACCTGGATCTTTTTAGTAGTCACCACCTGGTAAACTAATTTCAGTGTAATGATGTGTTTGTGTATATTATGTCCTGAAGCAAAATGTAAGAATACTGAACTAGAAGGTTTCTCTTTTTTTCCTATTTCTTTGCCTCATAGGAAAGCTGGTAACGGTAAAATACCTGCGACTAGATCGGTATCATCATCGTTTTCCCCAGGCTCTTACTTGTAACGCTCCACTGAAGCCATCAAACAAACACATGAACTCTATGTCACATCTGCGTCTGCGGACAGGCACAACTAATTCTCAGGGAAGTTCCTGAGAAGACTTTCTACAACTGCTAGGACTGTTACTCACAACAGGAATTTTCCTGTTTGGCTGCCGTCTTCCTTTTTTATAGTGCTTTTTGTATGTAATACTTTAATGAATTAAATAAAAGTTTGAACGTTCCAGAAATCTTGTTTCCAAAGGGACTTAGCAATGAGGCAGTAATACTGAGCTGACAAAAAACAAAGAAAAAGGAAAAAAAATTGCTTCAGGAAGTTTTCTGGGGCTATAGTAAACCAATGTATTTAAGTTTTGCATGAGGAATACCGAATTCATTATACATTTGCAGATGTGGTGACTGTATTTTTTGCACCAAGAAGTGTTTTTGATAATACAAAAGCATGGAGAAAAGAAGACTTCCTGTATTTCCATAGTTTCCTGTGAAATAATCTTGTGGGTATTTTGTAACAAATAACCTACAGTTCCTGATGGTGAATAAGTTAAAAAGAGAAAAAAAAAAAAAAAAATCTTTTTCAGTCACTATTAGTTTTTTTTGTTGCTGTATAAGAATCTTTTTCTGCAGCTAGGGTATGGGGAAAGTTAATCTGGCATTAGTGGTTGCATATAAGTGTGAGGGAAAACGAACCGGATGCGGATGTACTGGGTTTTGTATATAAATGTAAATGCTGGTGGTGGCAAAAATGGTTGTGTTCTGTGAGGATGTCTGCATTGAAGCAGTGAATAAGCTTCATATTTTATTCAAAACCTAATGTTTTATACGGTTTTGGCTGTACCATAAGAGGCCAAATACCTTAGTGTTAGATACAGGTTAAATATCTTTTATAGGTTTTATATTAAAATACCTGAATGATTTTGTGCGAAAGGTCTGATACCAATTGTAATGAATTCAAATTTGTGAGCAATAAAGAAGCAATTGGCAGATACTGGAAAAATATTTTGTGAAAAGCTGTATTTATTATTACAATTGTCAGGGCTGTGACAAAATACCATTGGGATTAAGTGACTTTCCCAATACATTATAACTTGTTTTAATGAACCACTTACCTGTTAAATTTTTAAAAGGTACATACTTCCTTGCAACAATTTTGGCTGATGCAAGTGAGAAGTGCGGCCGACAGTAAATCTTGTGATTCCAAGCTTGTAAATTTACTAACATTTACCTGAAGTGCAAAATTGTTACTGAGAAGCTTAGTTGCAAATCTAAGATTATTGGCTTTCCTGATCACCACTCCTATGACAATTTTATCTAATTATCCTGTAGGAGGTGAGACTGGAAGCACACCAGTCCCACAAATTTTACTGAAACTTATGTTACTTTGTAGATAAAATGGATTTGCAGCATGAACTTGCACAAATAATGCACGTTTTTCTTACGGTTAAGTAAACATGATGCACACTATTCTGCAACAGAAAATCCTATTGTGCCTTAACTTTGTGCTTTTGTGGGCACCATGTTTATTATTGGAGAATTTGTTAACCGAGAAATTTTAAATCCTCAGTTTTATGTCTCAGATGCTAATGAATGAGTATATATAATATATAATCAGCCACGCAGAATTCTACTTACCAAGGACAAGTACATATTTTTGATGGGTAAGTAGGTTGTGCCAGGTCTGGTAGATTTTGATGAGTTTTACTATATACATATATGTATATGTATAATATACATGTATATGTATTATATATATGTATATAAACTAATTTTGTTGTATTTGATGTGCATCTTAGTGATTTGTTAACATGACCTTAGTGACCCCATCTTGTGACCTGTTGCAAGAGTGAATGTAAAAATAGCTGTGGCATTTTAAAAGGTCGCCTCGATGCAAATGCATCTATCTTGCTTCTAAAATATATTTCTTGTAAACACTGTACATTTTATTATTGTAATATGTACTATTATGCAGCTTATTTTACCTTAAACTGTTAAGTTGACCAATATCCCCTCCTGTAAGACAGATGGGAACATGTGTAATACCTGAACATTTGTTGTAATTTGTCACCCTGTCCTGTAAAAAACAAACAAAAAAAACAAAACAAACTCAAATTAAAGGTTTATTAGGGGTTTTTATATGCGTCTCACCTTCTAGATATTTGGATGCCTCTTTGACTGGAATGCTTTTTTTTCATCTTGGGGGTGGTGAGGATGAAGATTAATTGATCGTAGCCACCTCCCTTTTCATGTTAGGATTTGAAGAGGTGCTGCTTTGAGCTGGAGCAAGCAGCAGGGCTTCGCTTAATTGCCTGTCCGCTCTGTACGCAGCGGGGGCGGAGGCCTTGCCCCCACCTCCAGGCGAGGCCCTGGGGCCTGACCTGTTAAATGACGGAGGGGAAGAGTCTAAAACCTTGTGTTTGCAGCTGATTTCATGGAATGGGAGAATGGTTTGGGGGGAAGGGGCCTTTAAATGTCATCTAGCCCACCTTCCCCCCCTGCCCCCCTCTGGATTTCTTGTATTCTGAGATGAAGTCCTCAAAGGGATTTTGACAGGCTACCCCAAAACATATGATTTTCCCCCCCCTGTTGTTACATTTATACTGCGCCGTTTTAAAATTGTTTTAGTGGCGATCAGCAGTGAAGGGCCGCGGGGCCGGAGGGCCGAAGGCCCCTTAGGCGCAGGTGCCCCGCTCCCCTCCGGCTCTTCCCTGGGGCCGGGCAGCGGGCGGAGGAGGCGGTAGAACGTCGCCGCCGGCCGTAGCCTTCCCTCAGCCGCCGGGCGCCGCGCAGGCAGGTGGGGGCCGCGGCCGGGCCCGCTCTCCCCGGGAAGGCGGTTTAAAGGCAGAGAAGGCGAGGACCGCCCCGCTGGTCTGTCGGAGCGCGGCCTTCAAACCGCGGCGAGCTCCGGGCGTGCGGCGGGGCGGGGTCGCGGCCCTCCCCGCCGGCTGCCGGGGCGCAGGCCGCCTCCCCGCTCTGCCGTGCCGGTGCCGGGCGGGTGTCTCCGCGGCTCCATGTTCATATTTGGCGTTGGCCGCCGGTGCGCAGGAATTTCCCGTCATGCTCCCCAGGCGGCGATCCCGGGGGGCGGGGGGGGCCGGGGCAGCGCGCCCGCTCGCTCGCTCGCTCCTTCGGGCCTCTCCTCATGCGCGCTGCGCCGCCGCCGCTGCTCTC
>Ga0065711_1001575_pt1 | contig 42004 bp, 19 predicted proteins | sample Hoacrofraction12_FD_59098 | JGI IMG/M metagenome (GOLD analysis project Ga0065711, IMG submission 59098) | Hoatzin crop microbial communities from Cojedes, Venezuela - Epithelial fraction 12 v2 (version 2) | ecosystem: Host-associated > Birds > Digestive system > Esophagus > Crop | place...
CCCAGGGTCTTCCTTTCTACCCTTTTTGAAAAGGGCACAATGTTTCCCTTTTTCCAGTCACTGGGGACTTCCCCTGACTGCCATGACTTTTCAAATATCATGGAGATTGGCTTGGCAACTACAATCAAAAGTCTTTCAATACTTGGGGTTTACAACACTACTGGCTATGGACATTCTATGATAACAATAGTTTATTCTGGGTTTTTGTTAGCTAGGACTGCTTCCTATTGCACAGCAATTTTTATAGTATTAATAAACATATTTTTATCAGTATTAATTTCTCTATAGGTAATAAACTGCTTTCTCTTACATGTGTTCACAGCTGTCTATAACTTGGCAAATTTCTTGTCGTTTTATTGTATCAGGTATAGATGAATCCATGTCACTTCATTTTGACAGCCACCCAATCCAGCTGAAAAGAATTGTTTCATTAACTACTCATCAGAGCTACTACATAATAATATACTGTGTGAAGAAGTGAGATAACTCCAACTGGGAGGGAATTATTTTATTGAAATGACAACATGAAAATTATTCGTGCCCCAAGGAGAGAAAAGCAAAACATGCAAAAGCTTAAATGTCCTGCCTTAGACATTTCAAATTTCTCGATATCAACATTTTTTTCTAAATGTAAAGAAAAATTTTGAGACTTTTCTGAAAAACAAAATACGTAAGTTTTACTGGGAACTGTTAGAGACAGCATAGTGGCTGGCGCATGTCTGTGCTACTTTTCAAATAGAAACAGGAACAGATTTCCATTCTTCCAATGCTATTAAATCAAACTTTAAGGTTACTTCACTTATTGTTTATGCACATTTAAAGCAAAGGTAGGTTTTCTCCTTTCCGAAGAGATCTACAGAATAAATGTTTGAAAGCAAACTATTAGAAATATGGAAGAGATGACAAAAGTAGGAATTTAGATGCTAGTCCATTTCCACTTAACAAGGTACAACAATGCCTGTAATGACTACCATTTCTCTGTACTGTTAAAGTACAGAATCTGCAAAGACAGATAAATTTAAATGAAATACAACAATAATCTTTTTGATTATGTATCTATTATTTAAAGTTAAAATTGCATAAATTTTTTTTTAATCTTGTGGCTTTTGTGACTTTATAGAAGAAATCTGAACTCAGTAAAATCTTATTAATACAGTGAAGTAACATGACAGATCCTTTGCTTAAAACAAGCACAAAATTATGTTTACAGGTCTAACTTTAGGCAAGCATACATGCTTGTCTAGGGCAAGGCACAGTGATAGCTTGTAAAAAAGAAATTCAAAGTCTTTTTCTACTGCAGTGCAAAATTTTGGGTAGCATCTAGGTTTTAATTTTTAAAAATACATAGGCATTTGGGTTTATTCAGTTCGTAGAATAAAGACGTGAGCAATTAATTTGTAGTAAGAATATAGGAATGATGTTTTTCTACTATGAAGTCATATCAACTTACTTTGTGTAGTGCAATATAGAATCCCTAAGGCTGAAAGAATCATAAATAATGCAATACAAAAAACCCAAAATTTTTACTGTGCTGTTGGGTTAAAATGATGACATTTCATATTTCAGAATAAACTAGAATGTGTCATTCATTTGTAAATAGCTACTGGATATCACATTCTGCTCTGCATGAGGGAAGTTACAGAAGGTTGTGCAATTCTAAATGTATTTTAAATAATGGATACAAAAGAGAAGGTGATGTAGGGTAACCAGCAATTAAGATGATCTCTATGTCACCTTCTGGCTGAATTTAAGTATGGCATGCATATCCAGAAGTCCTACTAAATGTGATGTATTACCACGTAGGACCATACACACATTACAGGGGGCTGAAAAGTGTTAAAGGTATTATTTTACCTATTTTAAGGAGAATAGTTTATTTCCCTCCAGATTGTCCTTTCATTCACCAGTTTCACTTCTGAGCTTATAATTTCCATTTTGAGATAGCTTAATGGTTCTCCAAGAAGTGGTGTAATGGTGGAGTTCACACTGTGAAGAAGAGAACATTTACTGATTAAATGGTACAAACATTGTAAGCAACAAGGCAACTGCACCATTTGGAATTCCTTTCTTTGTGATGAGACAGAACTTCAGAAACTGCAGTCCACTGAAAGAGAAGAATCTGTCTTGAAAGGCACGGATGTGATGTAAAGATGCCATGGCAGGAACACCTTTAGATCCCAATCCAGACTGTGATTTATTGCTTTAGGGATGTAATTCTTTCTTAATCTCAGAAACTACAGGAGTTTCCAGGATGTCCACCTTTCTCAACAAATAATCAGTCCAGCTGCCCATCATTGCAAGTATCCAGCAATAAGACTAGAAAATGTTTATTATGTCCAGCTCAGAGAAGAGATCAAAGAATGTTTAAAAAGTAGAACTGTATGCCTTTTCTTATTTAGATTATAGGCTGCTTTGGGAATATCTTGGGTATCAGTTGGGAGGCTTTTAGGAAGCACCATTGTACCATTTTTATCAGAGGCCTATAGTTACCTATAAACTAACTCTGATATTTTTATTCTACTCAGCTAGTAATTCTTCAATGACTTTCTTAATTATCCTTTCTTATTTTCTAAGCTGTGGAGTAGAGGAAAAGATTCTTAGTAGATGGTGTGGTGTCTTAGGACAATTTTTACATGTGGAAGATCTTTACCAGAAAACCACTTTATGTTCTAAGCATTTAGATTTCTAAATATTTGAGATAAGGGATCCCAAAAGACAGAGATTGATTGAGCAGGTCTCCAAATAACAAGACTAGATTACAGTACAAAGTGCTTTCCTAGACTTGTTTTCTTCTTCTGTTCATGTATCTTGAATGGGTGTACTTTGTAAACTCACCAGCTTTCTTGGTGCCTCCAGTACTTGGATGCCTCCAATATCTCTGATCTGCCTGCAGAACATCAGAAGAAAGATACAGGGACCATCAATGCATATGGTCCATGTGACAGACCCACTTTGGAGACAGGCTTATTCTCTTCTCACTTCTGCTCTGCTTCTTAATGCATGATGGCTTCTGAAGTTCCGTGCACACTGGAGTCTTCAGATTTGCTGATGAGCTGGGCAGGATCAAGGCCACAAAGGCAGCATGTTTTCCATTTGCTGGGCTTACCACTTATGGCTCAACACAGCACGTGCCCACACATTCCTGGCCACAAAATCCTGCAGGGAAGTGTGGGTTCCCTAGGGGAGGTGAGAGGGGAGAATATATGGAGGAGATGCTCCGAAGTGCAAAAAGCATTTCACGTTTTTCCTTCTGTGCACTAGTAAATTGCTTGTTCACAAGGACCGCATAAATATTCCTTATAGAAATGGAAGTTTAAATATAGTAATTAAAAAAACACCGCTCTTGCAAACGTATGTATGCAATTTTAGCTGGCTGAGCTACAGAATGAAACCTTCACACTGTCTTATTCTAAATAGAAAGAATTCTCAGACTTACTCCAAATTCGTGCTGGCAGTGGTAAGAAGAGAGGTGTTTGAGGGGCAGAAATAGATTGACAGAGTCCTGATTTGACAGAAAATCCAAGATAGTAAATTATACCATTGTGGGTAATTTGCAAAGGGGAGGGAGATTCTTCTGTGTGTAAAAAATGTTCAATGAAACTACAGGTTTCTGGCTCCATTAAAAAAAAAATGGGTTTTTCTAGGCTTTGGATTCTATAATTTTTTAAGTGCTACTTTTCTGGGTTTTTTTTTAAAGGAACCTTATTCAGTATCAGCTTTTTCTCTTCCAATCACCCAGTTTGTTCCTGTGCAGTGTGAGAATGCATGTGAATTTAACTTCTTATATAGAAACCTTTGCACAGATACTCTCATGGAAAATTCTTTTGAGTTGATAAATTGATTTGTGATGAGATTCCAGAAATGAAAACATGGCTCCTCCTTCTCTGTGGCTGAAACTTTGTGGGTGTAACCAATCCAAGGTTCACACTCCTGACTAAGAAGTTATATCCATCTTGTAATTCATGGTGTAGCTTGGGTTTTTTAAGGGACACAGAGGAACAGCAACAGCAACTCTTTGTTTTGTTTTTTTCAGAATATCTGACTCTTTTAAAAATTACTGTAAGTGTGTTAGTTTATCTTCTGTTGATGGAGAGAAAAGCTTTGGTGTAGGAAGCTTTTTTGTTAAGTAATACTTCATTCTGCGTCTTTCTGTGTGGACCTGCCTTGTGGTGGTATATTGGAGTCAGTGCACATACTGGTTGCCATGAGCATTTGTTCAGTTTCATACCATTCAAATCAGGTATTTAATGGGATCAGGCACTGAAAAGACATTCCTTTAGAAATTTCCTGCCAGCTCTTCAAGCAAACAACTTGCATTTAACAGCTAAACCACTAAAAAACCTTGCCACACGCACAGGTCCCAAGAAAAAGTGCTGAAGTTATCTAGCACTTTCTTAACTAGAGTAAGAAGTTTTCTGTCAGTCTCTTAAGACTAGCTCTACTAGGGAAATGACCTGTCACTGACAATATTTGTTGAATGCCATAAGTCTGTAGGCTGCCAATGGCTGCCAATGTTTCCCTTTGACTGGTGTTTACAAGATTCAGGTAGTAGCTTGGAACAATGCCATGTCTACACTAGGTAGTTTTAATAGTAACTTTTCCACTGGGCAGCAGCTGCCAGCATTGCAATTTCACTTCATTGGGTGCCCATGGAGGTACTTTTCTCAGCACGGCACCTCTATGCAGCAAGAGGCTGCACTAAGATGTGTTGCACTGCTTGTGGGTGTTACATGGTCTCCCACACCATCATTCGTGGTGCTGCTCTTGAAGGCTTCATTACAAGGCACTGAGGGAGCTCAGGTGCACTCTTCTGTCATGCTGTGATCATTTAACGTACCCTGTGCAGAGGAATATGTTTTTTTGCAGCTAATAGGTAGGCTTTTTCTTCCTGAAATATCCTACCTGCCCTCTAGTCGCTGCCATAGTTAGCTCTTACTTTACACTATGTACTGTCTCTTCATCAGAAACAGAAAAAAAAATACTAAGAAATTGCTGGGAAACCCATCCAAAAGGTACTACAGTAGCAGGCATTGCTGCAATGGTGAATATTGCAGTGGGCTTTAGGTTGCTCTTGTTCAGAGAAAGGACAGATGGTTGCCCAAGCCTGGCTGTAGACAACCTTTTCCCAGGGACAGTCACCAGGTCTGGGCAGTCCTGTGGCAACTTGTGCTACCACTGCAGCCTGGACCAGCTGGAAATGTGCAAACACAACTTAGAAAATACTTTCCTGAAATCCTTTTTATGGTTGTGGCAGAGAACGTCCATGACAGAGAAGAGCAACTTTTGCTACCTTATGCTGGAAACCCAGTCATAGTCCAGCCTTTTTACTCCTGATCAACCACAGCCTTGAAGAGATTTGTTTTAAACTCCAAGATCACAGTACTGGAAAAATAAGTCATAGTATTTTCTTACACATGTTAAAGTTTTTCTCCTGGAAAAATTCAAATTACTCGATTTTTGCAAGGAATAATTTAAATAGTCTCTATTTTTACTTAGATAATCAGTGTTTTCCTTTGCAATGTTTGCAAATGACAATATTTATTAAATATCATCTCTGCTTATTCTGTCAGAATGTGCATTTAGTTGTTTTTCAGTATTTTCTTCCACAATGCATGCAAGCATAAAACAATAAATTCGAAAGGTCATTCCTTTGTTTTCCCCTCTGCATTTGTCTTGATGCTACTCTAAGAGATGGTTGTGAGGAGGGTGGTTTTTGGGGTGCGTGAGCAAAGTGAAAAAACAACAGAAGCTACCTTCCCCTGTCTTACAGGGGGTTCTTCCTCAGCCCTTTCTTAGTGAGTTACTCTGCTGGCTTATGTGACGTCTCATCTCCCTGTGGTACCTGCATCCTCTATACCTCTCTTAAGGTCTGGGATGCCTGCTACTATCAGATGCCTGTTGTCACTTGGGTTGTGATTAGGAGGCTCTGGTCCATACAAGAATTAGCAAACAGTAGAGGCTAGTGCTGAGGACAGCCACAGCTGCATGTTTTTGTTGGTCTTCCTAGCCGTGTGGTATGGCAGCCTCCACTCCTCCAGCTTTGTCCACCAGTGTGTCTCATGCCAACTTTCCCTAAACTTCAACATTACCTCTGCGGCATCCGTATTAGATGTTTTTATTCACAAAGTGATTTCCTATCTAAACTCCTGAACCTTTCCTTAACTCTGCCTTGGCCTGGTGAATATGCAGCGTGTCACAAAGGCTGGCTTGTGAGGATGAATAGCGGCTTTGCAGAAGCAGGCTGAGGACTTGGAAGAAGAGGAGAACTTTTCACCCTTTTGGTCTTGGGTAGCAACATTCAGAATTGTCACCAGTGAAATAATTTTCTTGAAGACAGATCTATGGTGTGGTTACTCCTAAAGTAGTGTTTGTTCTGCTAGGACTGCAGTATCCATGCAGGTATTTTAGCCTAGAAAGACCTTTCACCAGTGACAATGCCCTTTGGAGAACTGTTTTAAATTCTAGGATTTTATCAACAAATCTGAATCATTAGCTCCAGCATATTCACTAACATAAGTTTTATAGCTAGAATTTTATTCTGTAAACTAGGCCTAAACAATACTTTTTTATAAAGAGACTGGAGGATATGACAATCGAACAGTGAGAGATCATTTTCATGTTTTAGACAGCCTATCTAATTTGTTCTCAGGGGTCTTAAAATATTTAAGACCATATATCTGGCTGCCATTCAACATCGACATAAAACTACCTGATACAGATGTCAGTAAAAATAACTGAGTAACTGGATTTTCAGAGGGATTGGTAATCAGTGTCTTATCTTCTGACTGCCTTAGTTAAAGAACTTCTGAAAATGAGGTTGCAGGATTTGAGCTCAACTAATTAGAACATTCGAAGGAAGTCCTGTGTTGCTTCTTGTTTAACCGTCCAGAACCTTTCCTTATTTGGAATGTATACAAGAGCAACATCACAGAAAATTATGAAACTGTTAGTGCTAGTTTAAAATTTTTGTATGCATCACTGGGGAGTCTGGGGGCAATAGTAGCAATATTTGAATTTGGATTGACCTGTTCAAGAAATTCGGGATTTTTACATCTGAGGGGAAAACATAGAAAGTATTTCACTGTTTACGAAACTGTGCTTTCTGTTCACTAGCTCAAAAAAAATATGTATCTTAGGAAGTATTTGCTACCTCTTCTGCAACAGGAAGCTATAGAGGATTTGCAGCGTTATTCAGAAAAAATTCCCAAGCAAGGAGCACAGCTATGTTGTGCCTGGTTTTGTGAAAGTGTCAGTTGGGAGCAGCAAAGCTGATTTTGTTATTTTTTATGTGTTGTCTTTTCTTCCCTTGGGACAGAAAGCACCATGTCAGAAAAAACAGTTAGTTGCTAAGAACAGGCACTGGAGCCTTAGGGGAGGTGTTACCCATTAGTATTTGGTCAGTTATCAATACTATCACCTGCCTGATGAGGGTTATTTCTCTCCTTTTGCTTTCAGTGGCCGTGTTCCCCAGCACACAGACAAGTCGAAGTGGAACAGCAGCTGGGGCAGTGTCCTTGTCCCACTCCAGCAGCCACCCCTCTCTTGGATGTGACCTACAGAGTAGTCCTCTCCATCCTCCCCCCCAGTTACCTCTTCTCTCAGCTGCGGACTCAGAGAGGTAAGACCAGCCCCTGCTTTTCCCATGCTGAGCCTGGGGCAGAACTGCCTTCAGAGCTGCCAGGATCGATTGAAACTGAATTGTCAATGTCCAGAAAGTTGCTGATGGCAGGCCCCAGCTAGCAGTTGCTCTGGGTATGGGTTTACCAGGGAAAGGAGAGGTGAAAGGGACACTGTTATCCCAGCCTGGGCAGGGAAGCTTTCCATCCATCTCCATTTCAGGGAATTCCTCCAATGCCATCAGGGAGTTCCTCCAATGCCATCTTCAGAGGAGCCCAGCCATACCTTACAGAATGAGGGCCCTGTTTGTTTGTGGTAGGAGAGTCATATTCTGTCAATATTGTCTCAATACTAAGTATTTCTGCAGGAACTTGGCATTTTTTTATCTTGGCATTTTATTAAGGACAATGGATAATGAAAGAATTTTTAATTCACTGGTTTGAGAGCTTGATTTATAGTCAGTATTTATTTTATGCTGGCTAGGTACAAATCCCTTGACCTTTGCTGTTTCAATGATTTTAGATATTTCAGTGATGTGAAAGCAGATTGCTTGGAAGTCATTCAATAGTCATGTTCAGACATTCCCTAAATTATTTTCAGCAGTATCTCCAATTCTTTATATAATGTATGGTATTGTAGATTTCCACTTAGTTCATAGAACCAGAAGCCTACCAGACTGCAAGACTGAAAAGGCCTAAGCAAATAACTTTTCAGTGGAAAAGTCAGGAAGATACAACATCACACAAAATACTGAATTCTTACAGTATGTATACAGATATGTAAACATTATTTTGTTAATCTCCCTGTTTTTCAGTGCTCTAAATGATAAATTGCTGTATTTCATTAATATATTTCAAAGTGTATAATTTCCTTGAGTGACAGAAATGCCAGTAATTTGGAGAGCACAAAGTGTCCAATTACAAACCTGAAAAGAACATTCACTATATTTCAGTTACTGATAGATGAGCATAATTTCTGTGGAGGAAAGCCATACTCTCTCTGCCTTGTATCAGAAAGATGGAAGAACATTATGGATCAGGACACTGACAACAGGGGAACATACTTTTTGGTTTCAGACTGCACGTGTGAATTCAGCCAGTTCTGGAGCCACTGGAAGTTGCTGAGGTCTTTGTACTCCAGTCTGAGATGAAACTTATTGTTTCCTGATCGTTGGACCTCATCTAGTGGTTCAGTCCTTCCTCCCCGCTCTTGGCCACACAGTCCTGACCTTTTCTTCTTGCCCTGGCTCTGGCCTTCTGTGCAAACTCTGGGGCTACCCGTGCTCACCTGCCTGACCCAGGGGCTCTTCCTCCCCAGTACAGTTTTCTTTCCAGTGTGTGAACTGCCCAGCATCCATATACAACAACTGCCAGAGCAGGAGGTGACAGACAGGACAGATGAATAGTTATTACAGGGATAAATTTCATGATCTTCTCATTAACCCATTTCTGAGCCAGTTACCAGTGTAGGACCATAGTAGACGCATTTAGAATATGACTTAACTCATAAAGTCTTTGAATGCATTACAGACCTCAGGATACTACAGTACTCTACAGAATAACAATGATAAAAAGCTAGTGTGATGTACTCCTTTCTCATACATTAACTGTATACGCTCTTACTAAAAATGCCTTAAGTATTAATTCCCATATGTTTAGCTACTTTGGATTAAAAATAGAGGTGGCAGTATCTTCATTTAGGTAGTGTGACAAATGGCAATTTAAATTCAGAAAAGAAAAAAGTATTCCAAGCGGTATTGGTTTGATTACAGAACGTATAGTACAAATTAAGGCAAACGTTTTGGAGAAAAACTAATGCAGAATCTGCATCTTGACTCTAATACAATCCACTCAGGTAGGGGCCCTGTGAGTAGACTGTCATTTATACCACGTCATGGGTGTGATGATAGCTGTGAAAATGTGAACTGAACAAACGAACACTACAGTATGCAAAGTGCTAGAGACAGCGTCTTTGAAAGATGTGAATCACCCTATTTATGCCAGTCTTACTATTGAGAGGACTGCAGAATGCAGGGGTGCAAGCAGGGGATTTGTTCCCCCCATGCTGTGTGGTTCCTGGTGCGCTGTGCATGTCTGGGATCATTCCAGAGCTAGGACTGACTGACCAGCACTTGACCTTGTGATAGCCTGCATGTGTTGGACTGGAGCTGATCCAAGCTGGCCTGGCTGCTTTGGCAACTTTGAGGGCCAGTGGGGTGCCTCTTCCATTTTGGACAGCACTCAGGTTTGTGAGTGACAGAAGCAGAAGGAAATAAGCATTTTCCCTACATCTCCAGGTACCATGCGGTAGAGAAATAATTGGAGGGCTTCTTTTGCATCTTTCTCCACCTAGATGATGGGAGGAAGAGTGTGGACTTGATTAGCCTTATTAAGATGAGAAACTGAGCCAAATGTGGGACACATCATACACTGCTTTCATTCTGTGTACAAAACTCAGTGTACACAAAGTGCAAGCCAGATGGAAGAAGCAACTTCATTTATCAAAGGAGAGCACATGCACATTTATATTTTGTTTGTTCCAGCTCTTTGATACTAACTTTCAGGGGTCCCCCAATATGAAATACTGCAACTGTTCAATGAAGGTACCAAATGGTAATGGTACCCAAAAGCATACGTATAAAAGGGAATACGTACTTGGCTTACTTTTCACTTTCTTATAAAAGAAGACATGAACATTCAATGAAGCTGAAAAAATAATCCAATTAAAACCCAGAACACAAATTTTGGGTTTATATGGCATAGTTAATGTGCAGCTCAGTGCCCCAAAATTGGTGGTGTCAAATGCTTGAAATTATTTTTTTATTATTTTTTATTACTTATTGGATTACCCAACATATACATTTTGCTTTTTAAGGCTTGCTTTTGTGCAGGAATTAGCCTGTTAACCAGTGTGAGACCAGAACAGAATTTTTCATTTGGACTTGATGTTCCAGATGATTTTTCACCTTCCTGTGAACCAGAGATAGTGGTATGTCCCTGGAGCGTGACACATCCTGGCTTGACAGGAATTTCTGGAGACTGTGTAAAACTGGAAAGAAAGACTCAGGGCCGAACTGTTCAGTTTAGCATTACTATAATGCTACAATAAGTTCTACAACAGTGCTGCTTTTAGCTTATTTGAGTGTGTGGTTATATTCCTTTTATACTATTGCTGTAAAATAATAAGTAGCTTCAAACCAGACTTCCAGAAGCAAAAGCCACTGAGAAGTTCTAACCAAGAAGTCGAGGCACCCAGTCTTCACATATTACAAAGCCCCTTGTATGTGGCATACAAGGGGCTGCCTCGAAGGAAGTCTTTATTTAAAGACTTCAGCATTGTGGTTTTGAAATCAGCAACAATAATTTCTTTCCAGGCGTGGGACACTTCAGAGGACTGTCTGCTAAGACATGATCACTATTTTTGTTAGTGAGCAAATGACACATATAAATGACAGACACTAAAGAGTGGAGGTGGCAGCTAGTCTAACCCTGAACCTGAGCCATAGAATCATAGAATCATTTAGGTTGGAAAGAACCTTTAAGAATGAGTCCAACTTCTACCTTAACACTGCGAAGTCCACCACTAAACCATATCCCTAAGTGCCACATCTACACATCTTTTCAGTACCTCCAGGGATGGTGGCTCCACTACTTCCCTGGACAGCCTGTCCCAGTGCTTGATACCCTTCCGATGAAGAAATTTTTCCTAATATCCAATCTAAACCTCCCCTGGTGCAAATTGAGGCTGTTTCCTGTTGTCCTGTCACTTGTTACTTGGGAGAAGGGTCCAACACCCAACTCGCTACAACCTCTTTTTGGAGCCAACCTAGCAAAGCTTGGAATTTTTCTCCAGCCTGTTTCCACACTTTCTTTTTTGCAAAGGCACTCTTTATCTTTTATTTGCATTTGCAAAAAACTCAGTTCTCTAATACAATACAGCCACAGAAAATGGTGAGAGAGATTTTAAAGTTGTATGTCTCTGTCTTCGCGTAATCTGTATATTGAGTTGGCAGCTTACAGCTTCCTTCCTTAAATGCCACTTTAACTTCCACTTAAATTCTCCTTTCTTCTCACCAAAGAGCATGTGGTGCTGGTCAGAAGGGCTGTTCTTACTTCCCACTGTTCTATCTTTGGGCTAGTTGGACCACTGATTTGATCTGAAATAGCAGTTCCTATGTTACTAAAGCTTGAGCATGAAAAGGATTTTTAGACACTTACTAATGACTGAAAAGAATTATATAAATTTAAAGTCTATTGGCACATGCGATCTACACCCCCAAGACACTATGGGTATAGAACCTGCTGTGGGACCATTTCTGTGCAGGGTGTGAGGCAGAGCTTGACGAGTGCAAATTCAGTGGCTGAACAAAACTATGGACAAAATGTTGTCTAAATGGTGGAACATGCTTTACTTCTCAGTGCAAAATTGAGAAAAAGCAGAGAATGAAGAAATAGCTACATCCGACATAGTTACATGTTTCCTATCTCAAATAATTCCTGCTAGTAGCATTTGGTGCCATAGTGTAGCATGGATTAATGGTAGGTAAACTATGTCTTCTCCTCTCTCCTTATTTATATGCAGATGCAGTTTCCTTTCTTTTCAATATATTTTTAACAAGCATTTAATTGCAATGAAAATGTTTTCTTTGCTCTTCCCATGCAAAGAAAATACTCCCTTCTCTTACTATTATTGCTATTATAGTACAGTATGCTGTTATCATTATTTTTGTCATGCTTTTATTCCCCTGTAGAATTTGTTTGAAACTGGAGAATAATTGGAATTAACCTTTCTCCCAGGGAACAACTAGTTGGGAAAAGTGAAACACAGAATTTGATGTAATAGGAAATAATGACGTTTTGCTACATTGGCAAAAATCAACAGTTTTTCTACAACTCTGAATCTGTACAAACAGGAAAAGCGGAAACATACAAGCCTCTTAGGGATATAAAATTGGCAGAGCTGTTCTCCTGCAGCCCAAATGGTTATTTGGTATTTGGGTTCTGAACATCTTCCTTCTGTTAAAAAGAAAATTTGGTTGTGTTAGGCGTTTTTGGTGTAATCTGGTTTATTTACCAAAAGGCAGTAAAAAGTCATAAATCCTGTTTCCTAGAATAGATTAGCAGCTTTCAAAAATTTATCAAAGTTGATTCTCTTTGACCACAAAAAAGGGTTCAGAGTAAGTTTATTTTCACACTTTTTTTTTTTAAGTAAGTTTGTTCTTACACTTTTTTCTCGTGATTCAAGGGAAGCCTTATAACCACATTTGAAATGTGCTTTCTGATATCCTATGAACATGGCTGCACAGGAAGGAGACTTGGAGAGAAGAAAGACAGAAACATGAGGGGGAATTCATAGTACCATTAGTGCTAAAAACAAGAGTTCAGAAATTCTATCTCAGATGCCAAATCGATATGATTGGCTGCCAAATTAGAGATTTTTTAAATGACTGTACACAATTTTTGTCTGCATTTTGAAATTTGAACACTTGGTGTTACTTCTTCTTTCCACCATATGTATGTGTATGTACATGCGTGTGAATATATAGCCATTAAATTAGCCACTTCTTCCATATTTCCTCACAAAGAAGGTATGTAACTCCAGTTTTCCTTTGCTGTAGTGGTTCTTACTTCTAAGTCTCTCTTGCAATCAATCATTCCCCCATTCTGCCCCCAAAATGCCAGTCTCTCATCACTCCCATACTTCTGGGCTCCTGCCTTCTGCAGGGTGAGGTTTCAAGCATTGAGGGAGGAGGACAGAAGAGCTGAAGGATTTGAGATGCTGCCTTGTGTTCCTTCTGTTGCCCTTTTCCTAATCTCCTGAAAGAAAAACTCAAGGAAAACTCAGCCTCTTGTTGCAGCTCAGAGTTGCTGTTCTCTTTCAGAAAATGGGTAAGTGAAGCAGACAGTGAGTCAAAGGGGTTTCCTTTTAAGATGGGACTGAAATCCATAAAAGACCTGGAATTTTTCTTGTCATCAACACGCTGGCTTCAGTCTTGGACCAAATTTCCTGCTCTTCCTTCTCCCATTAGGAAGGGGAGCTGGCTGCTTAGCTACAGAGAGCTCTGTGAACTGGATGCAGGTGACAACTCTTGGAGACATCATTCAGTGAAGGTGGGAGAAGCCCACTGAGAGACTGCTGTATAAACACAATGTCAAATATTTCTAGGCCAGTCGTGTACTTCCATGAGCTTCCTGAGCCTGGGGGTGTGAAACTGAATGAAGGATTGCTCGTCTAAAAGAATAGCAGCCAGGATACTTCTTAGGTGATAAGTCTTTCAAATTCCTATGGAAAAAGAGGAGCATCATCAAAAAGATGTAGGTCAGGCAGAGCTTTGTATGGTAATTCACTTCTTGCTTTCCTTGTTTCCAATCAACTTGAACAGTGACATCTTGATATCACATGTATTATACCTGTCTTCACTGTCGTGGATTACAGTGGCAGTTCTGCTTGGTGGGAGGTTTAACAAAAAAGGATTTCTCTGCCATTCAGTTCTCAGTATTTTTTCCACCTACAAAAATAACCCCTTCAGCCCTTTGATGCCCAGACAATTCAGCACAGCCAGTTTTTTAATCAAGGACTTTAATCAAGGATTCTCAAAGTCCTTGAGATTCTAGGTGAAGAGACACCTTGTATATATCCTTGCTACAGTGACACAAAAGGTGGTTTCCCCATCACACCAAAGACTCATTTACAGGTGGCCAACCATGCTGAAAGAAACTATTATCAATAGTTATAAATACTATATAAACACACTATTTATACTATGTAAATACAGTATTTATACTATATAAATATTCTATTACTATTAGCTTTCCTTTTCCCTTCCTTTTCCACACATTGCTTAGATTGTGCATGTAGTTTACAACTGGACCAGCTCCAGTCGACAAATGCTAGAGTAAAATTTTCTTTCCATGTAGCCGTGACTGGTACGTATTTGCCATTTTAGCTAATCTCATCAAAACAGGTAAGCTTTGATAACTTTGTTATCTGTTTTGCTTACTACCATCCAAAAGGACACTTTTTCCTAGCTACTGTTGGAAAGGGAGAGGCTACTTGATGGGTGCAGAAATGTTCCTGCTCTGATTTTGCATCCAGCAGGCATATGGAAGGGCACCTTTCTGCAAATGTGGCTGGTTCCTGATTGCATCGGCTCCAGGGCTTGGGCACAATTCTTGGTGGTGGTTTCCAAGTGGTTACAAGCTGGTCCTGATTGTTTCAGGAACAAAATTACATTTGCAGTTCCCCCAGTAACACACTGTGATTTGTTCAAGGACAAATCTGGACTAAGACAAGTCCAAGTTTCTCTTTTGTTAGGCAGAAGGGAAGTAAAAGTAGGTAACTATAGTCACCCATATGAGTAAGCCAGGAATTCATGAAGTGATTCATAAATCATTATAAAGACCACTGAAGTCTACTAAAAAGGAGTCCTGTCTGGCTACACAAAATAGCACATTATTTTGGGGAGGGTTTTTTCGATGTTAAATCAAATGTGAAATCTGTAAAACTTTGCTTTTCGCTTAGAGTTTTGATTTTTTCCCTGTTGTTGGCTGCTGGTTATAACCATGTTTTAGAGACTAATTTTCACAAATGAATTTTGAAAACATAGAGGATGATATCCCATGTTTTTTAAAATAGTAGTAGTAATAAAAAAAACTGTGCTTTGCTCTTAATCTCTGGCAGCAGATTACAGTGTTTCTGTGTGAGTGATATACAAAGAGCTAACTCCAGTCCTTAGTCAGGAGACATATAATCAAGTAGTTGTAGGAATTTTTAAAAACCTCTGATATTTTTATCACAGTATACCTACTGATTTGTCTTTTTTAAAAAATTATTCTCTAGCCTTGTTGTGAAACACATGAATGCTTTATTCTTTTCCTCCCTATTATTTCTTTAAGTCTACCTGGAACAATGAAATATTGGATACATTAAAGACTCAATGACTCAGTAGCGGCAACCTTATTTCCTCCATCTATGTAGCATATCTGAAGTAATGTATGTCTTTATTAAGTTAATCAGCACAAAGACCATCCAAACCCTATCTAATATGCCTAAAAATGCGATTCTCAAAGATAAACAAATAGGCAGTAAATTGTCCAAAGTTCATCTTGACACATGCTATACTCTAAATGTAAATTGTGGATCTACCAGAAATGTAGTAAGAGGTTTCAAATTAGGTCTAAATCACACAGGTAATGTGTGGCAGATACTGACTCTGAGCTGCAGCATCAAAGATCTCATGTGTCTTGGATTTAAATGCGGTTATAACCTGTACGATGATCCTGTCCAGAGGTGTTCTGTAGTGCTGCTACTGCAGTTGCGCCTTCTGTTGTATTCAGGGTGAGATTACACCTCCCTTACACTTCTGCAGGAAAAACATTCTTTATGGCTAGGTTAAAAAAAAGTCATCTAGTGTATTGAGGTCCTGTCTCAGGAGAACACAGACCAGTTCCACACTTCAGGATCCTGTCAGACTGTGTTAAGTGCAAGCACCAGTCCCTCCCAGCAGCAGCTACTGAGCACACCCACCACAGAGAAGGGTAGGTGGGTGCTCTTGCTCGGCACAGGCTTGCAGTTTGCTTTTAGGAGTGGAGAGAGAGGCTGACCTATGACAAGAATGCCACATCATTTTTCACTCACCCTCTTGCAGAAATATCTGGACTCTTTTTTGTTGGCCTTCCAGTGCTCCTCTCACAGATGGGAGAGTGGCCCTGAGCCATTCCCGAGCCCAGGCTGAACTTTCATTTACAAATTAGATCCCAGTGGTCTAGTGGGTAGTTTGGTCTTTGGGGACACAGACCAGAGCTCTTCTGATCTGCAAAAATGACCGTAGCACCTATTTGTGATGTACTTTGAGGTATGCAATTTTAAGGAAAGGTAGAAAAAAGTTGAAGTTACAAAGTCTGTAAAACCCTCATGTAAAATCCTCAAAGTAGTGTATATCCTTGTAGTGTCAGTAGTGACAGAGCTGTGCAAATCATGCCACTGAAGTGATGAACCTCTGTGGCAGCTGTACCACCCAGTTCGGTGTGAATGTTTTTCCTCGTTTGCCAGGCTTCTAAGTTGATACTTTTGAGTCCAGATCAACATTTTGATGTGGTCACACTCTGCACAGCTGGAAGCAATTTCATTTGCCTTTATGTACATTATATTGACTTCAGATTGTTTCTTTTCAGATAGCTGTGTGTAACATACAAAGATTTCTAGACCTTGAAACCTGAACCTGGACCTGAACCTAACATCTAACTCCTCAGTGTCCAATGACCAGAACTGACTGCTCACTTCCAGTGGGGAAGGACAGCTATTTATTGACAGATACAGTTGATACAAAGCCTTGCAATGAGACAGCTAGCAATGCCTCAGAAATCAGGTCCCCCATAGGGTATCCTCATATTATGACTTAAACCCACACACAGAAGTTAGAAGGAGTTTTCCATTATAAGGGTACAATTTAGCCTTTTAATTTCCCATTTGTTAAGTCTAATGATATGTCATTTGAAAATACATCTTCTCTGTATCTGGGGTGCAAACTGTTCTTTTACAGTAATCTAAGAAAGTAGAAACAAACTCTAGCTCTTATCTGTTGGAGATTTTACAGTTTTATGTTTCTGAACTCCTAGATTTGTTGCTCCGGCTTCTCCTAACCACATGAGCCCCCACAGAATTTCAGTTCCACACCACATGATGCAGAGACGGACTCCACAGCCTCCCCACCTTCAACAGCCTACAGGAATGCCTCTAAAGACATACCAGCCAGCAGGAAACCCTTCTGTTCAACCAAATAGCCTCCACATCCAAGGTAAGAAGGAAGAATCTTCATTACTGATGTTAGTTGTTTGCCACTGCTGCTTGGCTTCAAATTAAGTGCTTCAAAGGTTGGTGCTGGTATTTTTAAGGCACCTTTCCTTTTGAAAGACCCTGGGATGACCCTGCCTTTAGACTTCCTTAAAATTCTTAGCTTAGCTAATTGTTGTTTATCTTACTATGGAGTAATGGGTTTCTCTTCAGATTAATTTTCAGAGCTGTTGTTGAAATAGAACTGCAAATAATTCTGTGATGGCCTCTGTCTTTTAATTTTCGTAATGTTATGTTTCTAATCCCTCCTGATTTTACACATAAAGTGTTACCAGGTTTTCAAGAGGTGGAATATTTTTTTCCTTGCATTTGTGAGGGATGGAGATCTCTACTCTTATTAGCATACACATCTCTTACAGCTGTGTTCCCACTTGCGCTGTGTAAACAGGTTCTACAAGACTTCTCTCTCCCTCTTTGTTCAATCAAATATAAATTTCTGTAGCCAAGAAGAAAATTAACAGCAGCTGAAAACAATGTTGGATTGTTTTGGGGTTTTTTGCTAGCTGGTATGGAGCCTGAATGGTAATTACCTTAACATTTCAGAAATGTGTTGACAGCAGTAGTGCTGTTTCCTGTCAACTGTTTAAATATATGGTTTGCCATATTTACATACACAAGGTACATAGCACACTAGACTTTTATGGGCTTTGGGATTCTGCTTTTTGATCAGGCTTCTTGAGAATTATCACAGTAGATACCATCACGGAAACATCTTAAAACAACTAAGGATTCTTTTATTTTCTTCCACTGATGGAAGCAGTCTCTCTAGGCAAAGGCATGAAATAGGGTGCTGAGGCATCTCTTAGAGTTCAGGAGTGTGAAGGGGAGAAAGTAAGATGCCTGTCCTGTTTTGTTCTTCTTATCATACTAGACTACATGTGAGCAGCTTTTCTTTTCCAGTACTGATCGGTGCATCCTGTACAGTGCCAATTAGTACTAGAAGAACATGAAATTTACTAATGGATGTAAACAGTTATTGTTGGCTTTCCCTATTTTCTGATTAAAGTCTCACTAATAATCGAGGGCAAACAGAGTGCAGGATGAAATTATTAGTATACTGTTCATTGTCATATAACATATGCAAAGACATGCCAGAGCAGGCCCCATAAATTCCTAGCATATGGGGCATGAAGGGATCAGGTTAGCACCTTCCTATTTCCACAGTACAGTACATTTTACTCAGTTCCTTTTTTTGCTAAATATTTGGCAAGAACTCATCTTCCAGAAAGGCGTCAGACATTAAGGTCTGTCTTCCTGCTTGCAACAAAAACTGTCTTTGAGTGCATAGATGGTTTTACCACCCTTTTGCTCTTATTGTCGTGGGAGCTTCAGTAGTTATAGAAGCCAGGATCACAACCAATTGCTCCAAAGTTGAACAGTTTCCAAAGAATCCTGCCTCCCAGGGGCTCACAGATCACCTCAGACTGGTTGCTGCTCCACAGAGGACTTGCACTGGCTGGTGTACCTAGCTCCATGTCTGCTTGCGCATCTTCTCTTTAGGGCACGCCAGAGTGATGCTACTGTGTTCTCCTCGCCCCCTCTTACAGTCCAAAGAGGAATTTTAAAGTACAAAAGACATGCATCATTAAAACCATTATAAGAAGAATGCTCAGTAGAGAGACCCTCATCTGGGCAAATGTCACATATGGACTGAGGCCCCATTCCACATCCAAATTTAAGACAAAGCTTAATACTACCTTCTGAGTGAATCAAAAAAATGGATAACTTGAAGGGCTTGTGGTTTCAGCCTAAGCTGAAAATAGACATTGCTGGCAGGAATTACATACATATAGGTAGCAAGTCGAAGTTGCGGTTGTAAAGATCTTTGCACTTTAAACTGGTAGGAGGATAATGTAGGTTGAACTTTAGGGTGAAGGTTTTTTTAGCATTGAAAGATGCAATACACTGCAATACAACAGCCACAGCAGGGTATTAAATGTTCTTTCAAGGATTAAGTAACCTATTGTGGCTATAAGAGATACTTTGTCAGAATGTCCTCCCTCCAATTTAAGCACAGCTGTCTCACTCCTTCGTGTTACACTGAAAATTTCGTTTGTCCTGTGTGCCTGAAAGGCTTGCCTAAACTCTCCCTTTCAAAAGCAAACGTTTCAAGAGTTCATGGTCGTGTTTTCCCAGCAGCAATACAAAGATTGCTATCTTCCTTGGTGACATCACAAGAACGTACTAAAATGCCAGTGTCTGTGGGAAGCACTGGTAGTTTCTGCCTCCTGCAGTTCATAACCTGTCTTTTCATGATTTAAAGTGCTGTAGTTGTAGCCACTTCAGCTCAGTCCGCTACCAAACAATGGTGACATTTTTGTCTCAATATGTAGTCTTAAGCTTGTCAACTCCATTTAAATTGGCTGTAGCGAAGAAGAAAGAGTTTCATTGCCCGAAAGCTTTTTGAAGAAAACAAGTTCTAAACAGGCTCCCTTACTGAAAGCCTGAGTATCTTAAAAGCTCATGGAGATCTCAGAGCACTATCCTTTAGAAAGAAATGATGTAGGAGATCCAAGACAAGCCTCTTATATCTAATAGCTACTCGTGTTGTGAAACTGCTTTTTCTTGCAAGAACATTGTCTAAAGTCCAGATTTCATTATTTATTCTGAATGATATTCAGCATCAGACACACAGTAATGTCAGAGAGGGCTTTTTATTGCCTTGGTTGATGTTATATAACAGGCTAAATATTCCCTTTCCTTCTTCTTGTGAAATTCACAATTTCTCTTGCTGCATCGGATGCTTGGCAGTGATGATGTTACACAACTCACTGAGCTGCAGAACTAAAGCTCTTCTTTTTCTTTCATTAGACTTCAGTATCTTTTATTAGATCACCATAGGCAGCAAATCTGAAACTATCCTGAATTGGAGACTGGAGTGACAACTTCCCAGCTTGATGCTGTTGTACACCATTGTACTATGTTGGTAGACAGAATAGAAGACTGTGCAGGTCCTGGAAATCTCCAACAGTTGGCCCAGGATGTGTATTGTACTGCTGAGTCTTTCCAGCCAAGAAAAACTACAGGGATCTCAACAGAGGCAGCTGAAGACACAGGCATCTGCAGCACACAGGCAGCTGCTCTGAGTATTCTAGTCTAAGGTATTCTTCTGAGACAAGTCTGAAGAGATGCGTGAGGTAGGAAAGAAAAGAACAGCAACAGAAACTCCTCCTTCACAGTGAGCAAGCTTCTTGTGCTTATAGTATAGAGTGAGGTAAAGCTCCTTTGGGCATGGACGTAGCTGACTTGATTTTGGATGCTTCTGATACTGCGCTAGGCATTTTTGCACTAGCAGTCTGACTGTCCTTTAAAATTGTGCCTGTAACTCATGTCATATGTGTTTGTGAGTTAAGCTGATGACCAATGCTGGCTAAGTAATGCAGTAAAAAAAAAAAGTATTCAGTAAAAAAAAAAAGTTGCCATTTCTTTAAAAAAATTTCTTTAAAAAAAATGTTAGCTGCTATGAGTTAGCTATACTAGTGTGTGTACGCAGGCAGCTCTACTAGTAACAGTTATCTTTCAGTTACAAATGATCAGATTTAAATAAACAGAAAACATTTATAGTTTCGCACATTTGCAAGTAAGTCTGGCAGTACAATAAGTGACTTGTATCTCTGTCTTACTCTTTCTTTTCCTTTTGTTCTTCACACTCAGATGGTACCAGATGATTATGTGATGTTTGTGTAATTGACCTAATGGACCCTGTAGAAATATACTGCAGAGGAACACAATTGTGAAGTAGTTCAGGCCAAAGATAGCTGGAATTTTTACTTACCATAGCAGTAAAGACTACTCATGTATGATTTGTATTTCTTAATGGCAGTTATAATGATTTTCTTGAGAAAATATTCTGTCTTTGTGGTGCCAGGCAGAGAGCTGACTGAGGAGGAAATACGTGTCTGTCAGAAACTTTTCACCTTATGGAAATTATAACTGTGGCAGTCATTCATTACATATCTGTGATGAAATCATTCTCCACATCAGTGCAATGGGATCAGGACTCTGTCACAAACTTATGTGGACCATGATTTCAGCTGTGAATTTGAGGTGGGCTGTGTACCTGGGATTTTCAGATGCACAGCATCTCTCAGGATGAGACTCTGTATGTGATAAAGAACAAGAGCTTCTTGCTTTTAGAATGGATTCTGCAGCATACAGCTATTTTATCATATTTAAAATTATTTTACTTTCCTCAGGAAGTAATGCTATTATGCCAGAAAAAGAACTGTTTATTCTGTATCTTGACATCATGGATCTTGGCTATGGTGTACTGATTCAGAGAAACACAGTTGACATAACCTTGTGCGTGTGTGTGTGTTTTAAATAGTTTAATAAGAGAGCAACTGATACAATCCAGAGCTGTAGTCCTGAGAAGAAATGTTCAGTTGCTGGAACTTCAGTAGTGAACCTGTTTGCTTTTTTTATTTTTCCAGTACTGCATGAAAACACAGAAAACTGGTGCTACGGGTAGTTCACTAACAGATAGTTTCAAACGAGGGGCCAGCTATAGTCAAGGTCTAGGCACGGAATTGCATATGGTTTCATGTTATCCTACATTCAGCAGTAGTGTAGATTATCTTGAGCATGGAACCATGTGGATAAAGGAAAGAGCTCCTGATACCAAGTTAGGACATTTTGCTGTGTCATGTTTGGGCTCCAGTTCAAAGACCTCTACACTGTGACCTGATGCACTGCAGACATGGACAAAGACATTTAGAACAGTGCTAAATAACAGAGGGGAAGAGAATGATGTATGCTGTGTTCTGCTCTTTCCGGTTTATGGTTCTCCGTTTTGTAAGGTGGATATTTATTACACTGAATCATGAAAAGAACATGGGTCTCGGAAAGGTGAATTATTTTTGTGTGCTCTCTTTCCATCTTGAAAAATTATTTGGGGGTTGGTCAGTTAATGAAAGTGCTTTGCGCACTTCCCTGGTTCTTTCTGCCATATAGTGGTTAAGGTACGAATGGGTCAAAGTTTGTAAGACTTTGCTAGATCATATTCTTTTGCTTGAGCAGGGAATGAGCAAACACAGAGGATGTGACTCACAATAGCTCAACCCCAAGGTAAGTAGTTTTTCTGCCAGACTTCAGCTAGCAATAGTCAAAGTTATTGCCAGATTGTTCTGCATCGGGAACAGGCTGCTGTGAGAAAGGCACAAACAGAATAAGCACAGAGAAATGTGAAAGGACATTTCTGCATGTGTCTTGAAGGGTCTTGCCAGCTGGCTCAGACTACTACAGATTGAAATAATTGTTTCTGGTAACTAGTCTGACTCAACAGTAAACTTTCACAGTGTGTCCTATTGCTGGTTGACAGAAAAGTTGATTTTGAAAGCTCCTTTTAAAGGAGGAAAAAATTATCAACAGCTGTGTAGCTTTTAAGTCAAGTTTTGAATGGCTATTGTTTTTTCTTTCATTTTATTTTATTTTACAGTTGATTCTTAAATGTCAGGACTGAGCATTTAAGGATCCATGGGTTGTAAATTCCTAACATGCTTTGCAGTCTGACTCAGTTTTGTTGCAGTTAAACTTTAAAAGAAAAAAAAAGATTGAAACCGTCATCTTACAGCTAGGCCTGAAAAGTGCCTGCAGGTCCTGCAAAAGACAATGAAATCTATGAGCATTCAGCCTCTCCAGAGTGAGCACAGAATCTGCAAATTGTGCCTGCTGTGGAAAAGGACCCATGATTCTGCTTTTTCTTTCTTTTTTTCTTTTACTTTCGTGGTTTTTTTCTTTCTTTTCTTCTTTTAAATGAAGTCAAAAAACCTCTTTTTTAATGCAGATTTTCAGACTTGATACTGGCAATTGTTTCAGTGTTCTTTTCACGTTACTGTTTGCCTGATCTAAACTCTTGTTATGTATGTGTAAATTAGGCATTTATCTCATTGTGTACACAGAGGTGTCTTGCAAGACTACTAAATAAAATGCAAAGGCTGTGTTTCACTTACTGTTGTTACCTAGGCCTCCCCATAAGGTCTCTTCTTTCTGGGTGCAGTTCAGACTGTCTTTTGCTGTCCATAGTAACAGCCTATTCTGATGTTTTTAAATAGTGAGTTTTCTGTTTCAATTCAAGCACATCTTATGCATGCCAACATTTGTATGTTTCCTTACAGAGACCACAGAAATTAGTCTCAATTTAAATATAATCAGGATCACAAAACTCCTAAATCATCCATCCTTCCTCCCACTTGGCAGAAAATCAGTTATGTCACATAAAGTGATACAGCATGTTTTCCACTACATCTTTCTCCTTTCTCCGTCTCTATTCTTTATGAAATGCATTATCTGTAGATAAACACTCAGTCTGGCTTTATCAAATAAGAGTCCTATGTCCACGCTTCCATAGGAAAGTTAATGGAAATACACCTAGCTCCTAACCACAATCCAGAAAAATTTTGCCAAGTGTCTTGTGTTCATAACATGCTTCTAAGCATAGACTATCCCTGTGAAGGGATTTGAGGTTGGAAGGTTTGTTTGGGCTGGGGTGTGGAACTGCAGCAATTTTTGTTCTTAAAATACTTTTTATTCGTAAGTCAAAACTAGATGCCCCATGCAAGGCATTTCTAATTACTAGCAATGAATGAATAGGGCAATAGTTACATTCAGTTGTCATATAATATCCAAGATATTTATACATGTCCATCTCAAATATCCATAGGTTGTGAATCCATGTTTCATGCTTCCCGTGAAAGGATCTCTGTTTATGATCTCCTGTCCTCTGGGATATCTTCTTGATCCTTTCTGAACTGTTAAATGGTACTGAAAGGCCTTTTGTCGTATGCTGCCAACCCAAACATGCCATTACTTTTAGGGAGGGACATGAGCTTTTCATTCTGTCAACTAATCTGCTTACTGCTCATGGTTTGTTACTGCTTATGGGCATCAGTAGATCCCAGGCGTGAAAGCTGAATGTCTGGTACTAAATATGCTTTCCGAACTATACAGTATGGATGTACTGAGACTAATTCTTCAACACATGGAAGAATGAACTTGAGCTGGCTCTCTCTGTAACTATCCAGATTAGGATTCCTTGTTCCCTCCTAGTACTAAATGCTCTTTGAAGTCAAGTCTGTGAACATTTATAATCACTGAAAGCAACAAGGTTTCCTCCTATTCCATAATATCCAAAAGACAATAAACAGATGCTTGAGAGGGCAGTCATTGAAGTTCTTTAATTGTAAGCCAGCATCTGCAGTACGGAGTTTATATGCAGAAGATGCATTGAATGATGTTTTTTTTCCCCTTTATGCCTTTGTTTCCAATGATGCTGTTTTAATGGTTTAGAGAAGGGTTTGTTTTGTTTCTTTTTATTGACCTTTCTACACTAAAAGGAAATTCAGCTGGAAGGACTTTGTAACATGGATGTTGGTTAACTAGACTGGCTAGAGAAGACAGCCCTGCACGCCAGCTTTTTCTATTGACAGTGAAGTCTCCAGAATAAACTTGAGACACAGGAAATTCCTTAAGACGCTTTCTGAGGCAGGGGTTCATTTTTCTGACAGCGGCTTTTTGGTATGACTTGCCACAACATAGTCTTCATCAAGAGAATAACACATCAGCCCTTAAGCAATAAGCTGTTTGCTAATAAAATCTTCAGGGACTGTATCACTCCTGGGCCTATTTTTGGACAGTCAAGGCCTACAATTTCTGTGTAACACCTTGGACATAATGTACTGTCTTTTTCTTTATTCCTTTATGCACATAAAGAGAGTGGTGAGAACAAGGAGCCACTGCACTGGCAGAAAGGAGCTCGATTCACAGTTTTTCTTAAAAGAAAAATATGTATACATTGTAATACTGAATTTATAATGGTTTCATTTCTGACATATACTCTTAAGAACATATTATGGAAAACATAAATAAATGCATACCACAGTCTTTCAGCTATAAAAGCCATCCTTCAGACTGTGAGCAAAATCTCCAAAGCTTAGATTTAGTGGTGGTCTTTTAAGGTGGAGATAAGACCTTGCTTCCATGAGAAAAATGTTCAGGCCAGCCTACTGCAGAACATCTGTCTGTGCCTCTTAGATTGCATATGTGTACCTGTTTTACCAAGAAGCGTGGGTTTGGTTATATAAATATATATTTTGGCATGAACTTGAATGGGAATTTACTCAGTGCTTATATGCCTCTCTCAAATATCACTTAAGGAACAAAAAACAGCTTAAAGAACAAAACCCTGGTGGGGACGTTTTGTGTTATGTGACACAATGGTGTCAATTCTCTTCCATGTGAACTCATTGCTACTGACGAGTGGGTTTGACTCTCAACCAGTACTTAGAAACAGCAGCCCCATGGATCATCAGCTGGCAGCCCTTCCTAGTCTCATATCCCTGTCCCCGCTATCAGCCAGCTGTCTTGGCATCAGTGACAGACCCTCAGATTTTATTCAGATCCTACTTGGGTAATCTTCCTTTATTGTGAATTAAGCATTTTCTTAGATTTTTCAGGCAGCAGCCCAGTGTGAAATCTGGAGAGTACCAGTTCAGACAGCAGGAAATTTCCTGAAAAATTTCAGCTTCTAGCCAGTCAGTGCCTCTCACAAGTCATGCTGAAATTAGGATATCCATGAAACAGATTGTGTTCAGAATTAGTAGCAATGGGAAGAAGTCTTAGAGAGCTTCATATCAAAACTGCTTTATTGGTGGAGAATAATTGAAGTCCTGGTGCTACTGCAGTTGACATTTTTATTATTCTCATGGCCACGGTTCCACGTGTTAGCCCTTGTATCTCTGTCCAGGTATTTTACTGACCACTTTCCTCTCCTTGTTGTAGGTTTTTATGGGCAGCTTCAGACTTTCTGCCCTCCACACTGTACTGACACTCAGAAGAATGTACAACATGGTGTTTCTTGCAATACGGTTCCTCCTTTTGAAGACTGCTTAGTTCCGACATCTGTGGGCCAGGCAGGGCTTGGAATTTTCCATCGAACTTTTTCGGCTCATTCTGGTATTACAGGTAAATGACAGGGGGCTTTGTGGATGGTTGTGTACAGTTTGTGGACTTTGACAGATCTGCTTGAACTGTGTATGTGACTGGGATTCTGTCATGACAGACTTGACCCTTCACAAAGAGGAGACAGTTTTCAGACCTTTGTGGAGTGGTTGGTACTGGGACTCAGTCACCATGGGTCATAGTAACATCTGGCTGTGTGCAGACTGCACACTGTTGAGAGCTTCTCAAAGTTCTAACCTCTGGGGGTGAAACAGTCACTAGCTTATGTATTTGCTTTGAAATACAGTCCGTTGAGCCCTGTGTGATATTTACACAGCCACTCCACTCTGCTGTAAATATTGTAGCAGGGAACTGAGATGATTCAAACCACTGATTTTCCTTTATGCATGTTTGATTTTTCTCAGTCTTGAATTTTATTTATTCATATTACCATGACAAGAACTGCCTGGGTGCACAATTTTCTGTGCACACTTGACTTAGTCTCTGCCTCCTGAAAAGTACTTAAGGGGCTTGCATGATGTTCTGGAAGGGTGAGTTACCTCTGTTCAGAGGTTCAGCACAAGACAGTGGGCCTAATCTTAGGGCCTAAGCACAACTGATGCCCAAGTCTTTTATTGTCCTTCCACACAGGATGATTTCACTTAACATTTATTGTGCTTTGAAACCTGTTCTATGTCTTGGTTCTTCAGTGGTACATTAAAAAGCCAATGCACCTGTAACTTTAAAGACACATCTCACACTATGTAAAAATGCAATCCAAAAGATGGGAGTTTTTCTGCAAACAGTTACTCTTGGGCTTACTACTATTGCTTGTAGAACTTCGCCATTTCTGTGCCAGGGTCTGCTTTACAGCAAATGAGTTCTGCAATATTTTATTGCTTCTTATCATATGTTGGGTATGATGAAATTTGATAAGTGAGCATGAAGTTTATTTTAAAATTTATCACAGTTTTAGCACCCATTAAGTGGGCAAGTGTTAGTTGTGATGAAATCTGTTGTACTTTAGACTCAACTATGACAGAACTGAAATTCCTCCCTTGGTAAGCAGTAAGTTATGTAATTATTAATTTCATGCATATGTTGGTTTGTTTAGTTGGTTTGTCTGTCTGGTTTAATGCCATTTCCAGTTCTCTGCATAAGTATTAGGACATTCTCCATAATAGAGCTATCTTAGTTAATTAATTATTTTTGTATTTTTTCCAGTTTATGACTTTCCAGCAGGGTCCACAGGTATCTTTGGTGATTCAGCTCGCAGCATGTCAGAGGATAGCAGTTTCCTACAAGTAAATGCAGTGGATCGTTGTTCTAGCCAGCTTTCTTCTGTTTACACTGAAGGATAAAGTAATATAAATCTAGTTACAAGAACTTGATTCATTTCATCTTTTCTCTCCATGAAACTGCCATGTATGTATGGGGATATGGGTTGATATACATACATAATGGAGAGGAAAAAAACAATCACCAAGCATTCATCATGTAATCAAGCAGTCAACTGAGAAAGAATGTTTGGAGCATGCAAGCTTTGCCAAAACCTTAGGAATTGTTTCTTCTCATTTGTGGCACAGCAAATCTACCGTTTTCTTCTTTCTTCTTTTCAATTTCTCAAAGGGAATTCACAGACTGAATAAGAAAACTGCTTGTTGGCTGTAATCCTTTCAAGCTGAATGAGTGGACTTACTGAAGAACACAGCTTTAGAAAATTCCTTTTTAAAAAAAAAAAAGGAAAATAAGTAAAACCAGAGCATACTACAAACATTTCAAAGGCACACAGCTTTTTGCACAACCTGTTCGCATGTAAAGCTTCCAAAGTTGAACGCACACCATCATTAAAAAGGGAGAGAAATTAGACATACATCTTGGCACTACCCGTTGAAGGCATTGGTGCGGCTTCATTTTGGAGCCAAAGGTGATTGATACTGGATTTCTTGTAGGCCTTCATTTAGGTGTCTTTTCCTCCCCTCTGTATTTTAAATCATACAATATGGCCATTGCTATTTTTCCATATTACTTCTGACCCACTGCTTTATGCAATGAACAAGAAGGGTTAAATGCACTACATGAGAAGGTATGTGAACTTTGTCTGTATTTAGCACAGCTGCTAGGTAAGAATGTTTTAACTTTCTGTTGATTTTTAATTCTGTAGTAGAGCTTTATTGCTGTATGTGCTATAATACTCTGTAGGAAGGTTTAAAATACCCTGTAGAAAGGATTCTTCCTTAAATTCCACAGATGCTTTTAAAGGCAATCTGTACTGATTCCATTCAATTTTTGTTGCCCTAAGGTTTTTCATTTCCGTAACACATTTTCAGGAAGAAGAGCTACTCTTAAAGTTGCTATGTTCCTTCTGGTTATTTAGAGATGTAAAACTGAACGGGTTTGGTGGTTTTGATTCTTCTACTCAATGTCAGGCTCTGGTCCTCAAATTTAGTCCAGAATGCAAGCAACTGAGGTTTCCCTTCATGAAAGCTGCAAGGGTATGAGCTAAAAATAGTGTTTTGCAGTGATGTGTCATGACTATGATCCTTTAGACCTTGGGAGCAACTCTTACATTATGTAAGACTGAGTTTTCAGGTTATTAATCCTATTCATCGATTTTGTGGACTTCTTAGTGTATAGTGTGCATCTTAATATTCTCATGACCTGATTTAATAAGAAGGAAAAAAATTCAAAGTTCATTCTTACAGGCTAGACCATAACTATGCTTCTGAAATCACTTCTCTAGAACAATGAACTTCAAAAAATATTTATACAAACATATTTTTATCCTGAGAAGCTTTTGAGAGTTGTTCAGTGCAGTCTGGGTCAAATTCATAATTTAATTTGCCATTATGTTGCATAGATGAATTAGTATGTTTCTAAACACTGGCAATCTTCTGAATCTCATAATGGTGAAGTATATTCTTATACACAGGCATATGTGCTTATATATTTAATGGAGAGATTTTCATCCAACAAATGCAAAGAACATATGGATAAACCATGCACATAAATGGTGTACAATAAGAAGTAATATGGCCTAAATACAGATAATTCTGTACTAAATTCTTCCCCCTTTTATTCTGCTTCTCACATCACAAGTAAATGTGTCCCTCTGCTTCAGCTTGCAATAGTATGTCTAGTTGTTACTGTACGTGGTTTTCATTGGGTTAAATCAAATCAGGCTTCCCTACACAGCTATACATACACAGGCAAAAAGACAGTCCTTTTGCATTAATGTATGATCTTGCCCCTGCATTGACAGTGAGTTTCGCTTTTTAATAAGGCTTTAATTTTGTGCTGTCTTAAAGCCCATTCTGTGGTCTGTGTGCATGCATAACTTGGTTCAGCAGGAGTAATTATGCACAGTAAACACTTCAATTTCAAATGTGTAGGACTATGTTTCATTCCACCAAATCAGTAAGGGCAGGATCAGGCCTGGTATGTACATACGCATGTGTATGTACATACATACATACATAAATCCTTCAAGGTTCTTTTAACCACATGGTTGTCCAGAATGTCAGTTGCTGTGTACAAACCTGAAACATTGCTGCCGACTTCAGATCTGTACCACCTTGACTTTTAAATCATATGAAATTTTTTTTCTTGTATCTGAATGTACAAGCTGTCCAGTAGAGAAGGGGCTTATACATCATGAAAGATCCTGACCAAAGGGAAAGTGGGAATAAAAATTTAGAAAGGATATTCATAATTTAGGGGTTCATCAGTCACATTTAAAAAAGGAAACTTTTGCAAGTCATTCATTCATTCTTTTGTGTATATATATATATAAAATGTGTATATTTACAGCTTTCTGTGAGCCTTAATCTTAAAAAGTTGAAGATAAGAGTACAGTCAAATTAAGCACATGAGAGTGGGCTACCAGTCTTTGAAAAGGTATGCCTTTGTTTACATCTGTACCAGAGACAAAGAGGATTCTTCATGATTATTTCATTATTCTCTTTGGAGTCAGACTGACTTTAGGGGATCAGCTTATATCACTGAGGGCAATTGTATAGAAAAAAAAAACATTTTCTCTCATGTATTTTAGATATTTAAATAAGGAATCATGTTTGTCGCAGGTTACAATGAAAAATGGTGCTTGTGAAAATACATAGCATAATGCTAATTACTGACATATGCAAATACTTATGCCTCAGTGATTTTTGTGTTGTTATTCTACTTGCTGGATTGTTAAATTTGTAAAGGGATTCATATCTAAGAGATGAAGTTATTTTAGACTATGGACATTAAACAAAATTCTAATGAAATTATTTACAATCATTCTTTTTTACAATTCTCTTGTTTTCAGACTCAAATGGTCTATTTATATCTGCATTAGAAATGGGTCTACACTGGAGTTTAAAGTATAGTTTCAAAGCACATGGGTACATGTGTGAGTGTATGAGAGTGCATGTGTGTATTTGGATCTCCCTTTCTATGTCTATATATACGTGTATATATACACACATACATACAGGCATTATGGTTTACTAATACCAGATGCTGAAGTATTGCAGTGCTAAGGCCATCTGTCACATTGTATTTTGTTTTCAACTTTCTTTGAAGAGGTGTGAATGAGTATAAAAATTTCGTTTTAACTGTTTATTCCCTGTTTTCCCTGTGTAATTTTATAGCAGATTTTTTTAAACAGCACTTTTTTGTTGTTTGTGTGAATTTTTTTTTGAACTATTTCCTAGGAACAGATAAATCAAAAGAAGAAGATCACAATTTAAAATGAGCTGAGAGGGGTTTTATTTAAGAAAAAAAAATAATCCCTTTATTCTGTACAGAAAGCAGCATCTTGTGTGATATTTTTTACACAAAGCACTTTGATGAGGAGAGAAAGTGGGAGTATGTTTTTCCTAAATCTTACAGAACATTTTACATATTTATACATGCTTATATATACACATATGAACTCCATTTGCCATACTGTATATCTGGCTGATATTCACTCTAAAGACGTATCTGTTGCATACCACGAAAAATAAATTTTCAAAAAAATTAGTTACACTTTTTTCTCTACTAGTATGTATAATTTTGTGATTTGTTACAGTTATTTTTTCATATAATCATAAGTTATTTTTATCCTGTTTCATAAAATTCTTTTTTATGTAAAAGGTAAAATTGAAAGGTGTATATGCATGGTACAAAACAGAACTGGAAAATTATAGCTCAGTGACATGACCAGTGGAATGTCTTGTTGTGAGATGCCTTTAAAGAAGACTGCTCCAGCCATTGTCCTTCACCGTAAAACTACTAGCATTTGTATGGATTAGTATAATTAGAAACAGAAATAGAAAAAAATATCTCAGAGTTTTCTTTTAAAAAACACTTGGGTCAGAGTTTTAAGTCTGGATTTAATTATTGTAATAGTAAGACTAGAGATTTGTAGAGATAAATGAATGCCTCAGTGTGTGTTTACACCGTGGGTGGAGACCCAAATAAAAGAAGAACATTGAATTACATTTTTGTGCTGTGATAATTTTTATTGGTTTCTTTGTTTGTGTGGTTCTGCAGTACAACATGTAAAGGAATTTTGCTTTTCTGTCTTGTTATTTTCTCTAACATACTCAAGCAACGAAGAAGTTATTTCAGATCATTTAATGGAAGGAAAAGAGTGGTTTTATTGTGCATTATCTAAAATGCTAACCAAAGACAGAGACAGAAGTTGATGCATGCTAATATCCACATTGTCCAAAACGCATCCTAAGAATCCAGCATGCTTGGGAAATCAGAGGTTACCTTTCACAACACCCATAAATTAGACTAGAGATCTAAGGGCAAAATACAGACTAAATCAGCTAAGTGCAAAAAAATCCTGTTATATATTTGCAAAGAGACCTTTGAAAATAATGGTCCAAGCTGATTTTTAGCAGAACAAAAACTAGTAAGCCCAAATTCACTGGGTGGTATACATGTGAGCTTAGTAGAACTTTACTAAAAATGAACTTTGCCCATTGCGTTCTTATTTACATTGCAACTTAATTTAATGTGGGAAGCTTGCCTCATGGTTTAGCAAATACTGTTAGTGAATCCTGCAGGCTACCATGAAGAACTCAGAGTTGCTGAATGCAAATGTTTCAGAATTCAATTTTTCTTTTTGATGGAGAGCCCTTAGAATGAGAAGTATACAAGTTCCCTATGCAGTGGGGAGTAACGTGGCTTGAAATACATGAAAGCCGTGTGCTTTTCACTGGGTGCCTGAGCAAGGTCAGTTTTTCATAATGTCTTGCAAACCCTCCTGTAGCAAAATAGTGAAGTGTAGTGAAGAAATTATGTGATAGCTATATTCCTTCAGAGAACACAATTTCGTAACGAAAGTTGCCTGAACTTTTTATCTGTGAAGTGTTGGTGTTTGTTTTTTTCCTGTTTCAGAACAAAACTCTACTTTGAAACACCAGAATTTCTCACAAGATGGAAATTCAGGGGGAATGGTTATTATTTCATTGCTTGTATGTAGTTATATGACTTCTCCCATGCACCTGCGACAAAGCCACAGTGTATTCTTGAATTTTTACCAGCTCTGCCCTAATGCAAAATAGTTCAATAAAGCTCTGTTTGCTATACAGCTATCTCCTTCAATAACATGGGAAGAAAACAAACAGCATTCTTCCATTCTGAACATGAATCTATTCATATTTACTGCACTTAATTACAAGATACCTTGTATTTGAAGTTAGAGTGACATAATCCTCAGGAAAATGCTTCTTCATGTCCAGACTTGCTGTTTCCTACCTTGGATCACTTTATCGCCCCAAATATCATCAAATGCATTTTGAGTTACCTGATTTTTAAACTCCATCTGTAAACCACTGTAAATAAGCCTCCTCAAGAAGCAGCTTTGAAAAGCTTCTCCCATAATGGACAGTCTTAAAATGGACAACTTCTGCATGACGGTGTGTACTCACTGAAATATTCAGCTACAGGAAATAGAATGGTAAAATTAGTATTACAAAATGAAAACCACTAGCTTTTTAAGGTTGTTCTCTCTCCTTCCAAAATGTTAATCTATATTTTAACTCTATCTTCCTTGAAACTATAATCTCATTTAAAAGCTAAGTATGAAAAATCATTCTACCACATCTTCCCATGCCATTTATAGATTTACAACCAAAGTAAATTTACCCAGCAGTCAGTATCATTAATGATTCACAAATGAGACAGGCTAGTTCAGTGAACTGTAACAAAGAACGCCTTTCTATGTGTCTAGTTATAAGTTCCAACATACCTTTGTTGGAACTAGAAAATGCAAATTTCATGCATGGTTGCAACTGGGTACACATGATAAAGCATTAGAAGTACATCCAGGTAGATGGAAGAAAATATAACTATTTCCTCAATATCATGCATTTTTCCTTTTTGACCAAAAATGTACTTGAACCTGCCAATCAGTGGGCACACTACAGGTTTGGCTACACATATAAATCATCCAACTTCAGCTATTGCAGGAATGGACACAGTGAGGCTGATTAAGCTCATGAAAACCAGGCTGGCCTGGCCTCCTCATTCCCTGAAAATTCTCTGAAAATTCCAGCATAAATCTCTTGGAAAAACACAAAACAATGCTGCTGCTAGAACTGTGGCTGACATACAATCACAATAACAAGACTGAAGGCATTGTGATTTCACTTGTTAACCCACTGCTTTGCATAGCACAGAGTTGTAATTATGCTGTCTCTGTCTTTGGTGGGAGGAAGACGAAGGATACTTTCCTTTGACAGAAGTTTAATTAGTAGTACCTGAGTGATGATCCTAAGCAAAAGTTAAAGCAGTAATACTGGACCAGCTTATCCATCAAGGAAGTGGGAATAGTGTTAGGTGGCACCATTATTGCACTAAACCTTTATTCATGATCAGTTTGACTTTTACCCAATGAGAAGTCAAAACATTTCTGCAAAATGGAGATCTTTTACCCTGGAAGCTTAACATCTGTGGAAGCTGCATTCTATCATACACTTTTTTTTCAACCCTTCGTTAGAAGCCAAAGAATGCTGGGTAAAAGTTGTCTAGTTTCAATGCCAGTTTTTTCTTTTGTGACTTTGTTAGGACAGTCCACAAAAGCATTACATATGGTAGCAATTTTGTGATCTAGATTATCTATTGAATAGAAAAGGTACTAAAATATTTAGTTTAGGGAACCTGCTGAAATAGAATCTGCACAATACCAGTAATTTCTATCATAATTACTTAAACCATAGCTGAACTAACATTTACAGTAAGGTGAGATTACCTGACTAATGGAAATGCTGCTTAAAGGTTGAACCAGAAAGAAAAGAGCAGCACTCAAATCCACTGTGGTACTCGTTGCCACAGTTTTTCTACTACTTGCAGTTGTGTTAACACAATTACTGAGGAGCCCTGTTTCACTGTAGAGCCTGGTAGATGCAGATTTCGTGCTGACGGGCTTTTCAGCTTGGTGGGCTTTCTTCGTGGAAACTACATGCTATATACATTGCTGAGCAAACCTACTTTGAGTAAACGTGGGGGCGGTTGTTTGTTTTCAGCTAAAAGGGACTTAAGTAATAGTGGCTTTGTTGCATTTACTTTATACTTCCTTCTTTGATCCCTAAACCCAACATGACAGTCAATGAGGCTATGCTCAATAGCTCAAAATAGAAAAAAATTGAGCTTGCTAACCCCCACTGTTCCTCATTGTACTTTCACATCACTGTGTGACCTTCAACAGGACATTCAACACACAGGAACAAGCTGAAGCCAAACTGCTTGGTCGGATCAGTTCTCATGTCTTACTGATAAAGTCATTACTTTCACTGTATGAATTATGGCCTTATGCAATGTTATTGTTCAAGTTATCACACATGATGAAGGCTATTAGCAGAGAAACAACATCTTAAGGGAAATTATGACTAAAATTGATCTTCGTGCTCCTTTGGACCAAGTGGTTGCTGGTGTTGGATCTGTTGCTCACAAAAACTGGAGCACTCTGATGGCAAAAGCTTTGCTGAAGCAACTGGAGACCAGTATGGCCTGGGGCTGACCACAGCCTGTGCCTCTCCCAAATATGCTTTCTGCACAGATCAATGGTTTTGGTGACTCTGTGCCGCCCGAGAATCCCACTATAGAAAGGATCCTCAGGAAGCTGATCAGCTGGGTTTTACACTGGACTTGGGAAGATCATGGTTACTGAGCAAAGCCAAAGCTGTTGGATGTAATTCTGACCACCTGTACCAGGCAAAAAACTGAAGGAGAAGTCTAGTATATAGTTTTTGCCCAAGGAATGCAACAGATTGCCTCAAATTAATTCCCACTGGACAGTCTAATATTTATTGTTATTATTGCTGTTTCTTTGTGTTTAATGGCTTTAGGATATTCTTTTATGCTAAAATCAATACCAAGAAAGGAGAGAAATAAGGCTTTTCATACAGTATGTTTTCTGTTGTTCAGCAAATCTTCCTGACAAAGCACACTGAACATTTTATTTATTTTGGGGCTGCACAGATCTGAATGAGGGTAAATTTACCCCTCTCTGCTTGCAGAAAAAAGGTAAGTAGGATAACCGATGTTGCCCTAAGTTGTATTTCCTGCTTGGGAATCATACTCAAGTCCAAATTTGAAATGAAATTTGCATTTAACCTAAAAGCATAAAGAAGTCACTAACATGTTCAGGTGCTTTTTGCCAATTTGCTCAAAACATACCACAACTAAATCACCTGAAGGCAGACATGGAATTTCTATCCAGTTACTTTATACAGTTTGAGCTAATTGTGAAATCAAGCTCAGAGTGCTGCTCAGAGGAAGGACACACAGGAATTGATAAAAGCTTTTTCCTTTCAAGGCTCTAGAGGCTCTTTCCTAAAACAAGAGGAAATTACATCATTAACCTTAATTTGGAGTTGTAGGTGTCAGTAACTTATTATAAGACTGTCGATTATATAGTTTCAGTCCAGGTCAAATCATTGCAAACATCAGCAAAACCGGAAACTACAACTTACTGGAAGATGTATGTTGTTTATAATCTGGAAGACGTTTTAGTGGTGCCTTGTTGCCTTCTAAATTTGTCTTACCTTGATTTTATGCTCACAGCACTTGAGAGCTGTGTTCCAGTTCCATGTAAACCCTTGAGCAGATTCTCAAAGGCACTGTTACCATATGTACCTGTTAATATCAAGTTGCCATGGTCACAAAGCACTACCATACTGGCACAGCAGAGTTGTACATCCTCTCTTCCCTGACATAACTGACTGCACAAACTATACTGCAAAGGAGAATTTTGCATTCACTGGTTTCCTGTTCTTTTATTCCTCTCTATTCTTTGTCTCATGTTTTTTGAGAGAGAACTTATACCAGGTAGGCAGTCTTCCTTGGTATTGCCATGGCAGTTACTGAATACCCTGAGATTCACTGTCAAGCTCACTGTGCATGGGAAGTAGGGAAAATCTCACCCCGAACTCAGGAATAACATCTGCCATCCTCTCCTCCTTTTTTTTTTTTTTGAGTGGGGGATAATAGAAAAGTCTATAAAAGAGTGACATAGAAATGCTAACTTTAATTCAGGCCCCATTTGCAATGAGGTGAACAAGGAGTGATTCTGCTAAAATCTTTCAAGAGGGAGCAAATCATGAGCAATAATATCAAATCAGGCCTAGTAAATACCACAGTAAAAGCTCATCTAAATTTCATATACTTGGGTTTGGGTGGAAAGGAGAGAAAAAGTGAGTGATCTACTTTTTTGCCTCTCAAGGCTGCTCCCTGCTAGAATATGTGTGGGTCTGCAAAATGTTGGAATTAATCCTATAGCCTTACCTCATCCTGCAGGCATTTAACAAAGGCAGTATTCTTGAATGCTGAGTTCCAACTAATTATTAGCAGTGAGAGAGAGAAAAACGGGGACAAAGAGCACCTGACATGATGCCATGTTAATAATTCACCCAGACGTCTAGGATAACATAATCTTTCTGTGCAACAACATTTCATGACCTCCTGAAAAAAGCTTTTATTTCTCAGTTAAGGAGATGAAGCACTTGATGTAAAAAGGCAGCTGAGAAGTGTGTTAGAAGTGTGTCACCTGCTTGTACATTATTCAACCTGTGTAAGTGCGTAAAGCCCTGTTGCTGCAGGGTTGTATTTTACATGCAAGAATCAGGAAGTTCTTTGCTTCGCTGAGTCTCATTACAGCCTCCAGTAATTAATCCTGGAAATTGTACCTGGGAATTCCAAACGTGCATCTTTGCACAGTGACAAAATGTAATGGGGTGCAAGGGTAGTCCAAAAACAACAGGGTGAAAAAGGCTTCCAGACCACACTTCTCCCAGAGGTCACATTCTTAATCAATTCTTTGCACAGCATAAACGTGATGGCCCCCAAAAATACATGCGTGCCAACACTTGAAAAAATATTGAAACAGAAAATTTCAGAAAACAGAATCAAGTTGTGCTCCAGACCTGTTACAAAGCAAAGATGACTCCCATTTGTGAGTCTGCATTTACTAGGTGAGGATACGTTGGAAAGACACATTGCCTAGATTATCTTCTGGACTCAGTGTCTTTATACAAGGTCATCATCATCATGCAGCTCTAGAAATAACAAAGCCATCTTTTATAAGCTACTCATGTTACTGCAAGGTTAGAAGCAGAGGAAAACTCAGGGATGTCGGTGAGCATATCAACTACTCTTCAGTGAAGGTAACTAAGTTCTGTTATGGAATAACATGTTGAAACACTAAGATCTGCTGTCTAAAATGCAGGATTTGAGTGAAACAACCTTGAGGCTTTATCTCCTCCATCTGGCTGCAGCAAGAGAGCACTGAAAAAAGTAGCAGCAGGTTCTCCCTAGGCTTTGCATTTGCTGAGGAGGGATCCAGGCTCCAGACCTGCCTGTTCCCTTGGGGTCATAGGTTTCAACAATATTCTTGGTCATGTCAGGAAAAGTCTCTTCATGCCTTTTTGAACTCCAGTAACTCTTACTCGTTGTTCTGTAAATCTTAAAATCATCCACAACAAAGACAACAAAAGCCCCCTATGAACTGATATTGGCCACTGACTGACTTCAATACTGCGATGAAAAAAAAAAAGTGAAATTAACAACAGGCACGTTTCCAGCAGCAGATCAACTGCAAGCATTGGTTTGTTCTACCATTCAAGGGATTTTATTACTTTACACAAAAAAAAGATGTACACATCAATAAAACAGGGGATAAGACCCCTGTCTCTTTCAGAGCAACAGCCCTGGTAACACATGTGGCAGTTACACAAGATGTGAAAAAATATAAAAATCCTTAAAAAAATCCAATGTTATGCCAACCCACATAACCTTGCTAAGTCATAAGATTCCAAGAAGCCGTGCCATCACTTCTGAAATTGTTGATGCACCTCATCTAATTGGTATGTGATCTTTCTAAATTTGCTGACTCTCTCAGTCCTGAATACTGCTTAACAATGCTGATTTTGTTTGCTGGCTTCCTCTCTTTATGTGTGATGGTCCTGGTTTTGAGCTAAGTTACCCTAATTTTGAGGTGGTACCACTCTAGCTGTTTCCATGGAATCAACTCTATGCTTACAGTAGACTGCTTGTGTTTCACAGAAACATGCTGTATTGATGTTCAAAATGTTGCACTGATAAAAAGATTTCCATATTTGGAAAATTAATATGGTACCTTTGTGTACTGATAGCCTGAAGGATCAGTTTTCTTTTTCCCCAGAAGTGAAAACAGATTGGAGGAGTACAAGGAACTGTACGGTCAAACTTTAGGAGAGATCTTAATATATGCTCAAAGGAGTTTTCTTCCTTTCCTTGTTAAGCTGGTACTGATCATGTATGTACTTGCTTAATGAGAGAAGTTATCATCTTAAAGGCCAAAACTAGTCTAAATATTTTTACAGTAGAAAGAGCGTTCTTTTGAGTCCTGTGCTGGAAAGTGTGTGCACATCCACTCTCTTGGAGTGCTGACTCTAAGGAACCAACACTCTACACTAAAAATATTTAGATGAATTTTGGTCTGTAAGATGGCTGGTAGCAGTTATACTTTATATATTCTCTGTGGTGTTACAGGTAATAAGGTAGAGAGGGTATAAAGAAACTTCAAACTATCTCCAAGCAGGTGCATGGAAATTTGTGACGCATGTCATGTTCTTTACGTTCCAAAAGCAAACATGCCACAGGAACATGTGGCAGTGTAAGGTGACCCTAAAGTGAATGGACTAAGAAATTTATTTTTAGCAGTCCTAAAAAGTGAGATGCAGTTGGGATATGTCTGGGCTGCAATGATCACGCATTGGTGGAGTTCACAATCCTGAGGGATACGGGAGAGGTGAGAAGTAAAGTCAGGACCTTGAATTTTATGAAAGCAAACTGCCAGCTCTTCAAGGAGTTAGTCAGTAGGACTCCCTGGGAAACGATCCTCAGGGACAAAGATGCAGAACAGAGCTGGCAGATCTTTAAGGACGCTTTCCACAGAGCACAAGAGCTTATAGTCCCCAGCTGTAAGAAGTCAGGCAAGCAAGGCAAGAGTCTGCCATGGCTGAGTTGAGACCTGCTGGGCAAACTAAAGAGCAAGAGGGCACTGCACCGGCAGTGGAAGCAGGGACAGATATCTTGCGAAGTGTATAGGGACACTGCCCGGTTGCGTGGGGAGGGGGTCAGGAAGGCCAAGGCACAGATGGAGCTGAATTTGGCAAGGGGTGCAAAGAATGACAAGAAGGGCTGCTACAGGTATGTCAACCAGAAAATGAAGGTTAAAGAAAGTGTACCCCCGCTTATGAACAAGAATGGTGACCTAGTATCAACAGGCAAGGAGGAGGCTGAGGTACTCCACAACTTTTTTGCCTCAGTCTTCACTGGCACCCTCTCTCCTCACCCCTCCCGAGTCCATGGACCACAAGATGGGGACCAAGGCAGTAAAGGCCCTCCCACTGTAAAAGAAGATCAGGTTCATGACTCCCTGAGGAACCTGAACATACATCAATCTATGGGACCTGATGAGATGCATCCCAGAGTCCTGAGTGAACTGGCTGATGTAGTTGCCAAGACGCTCCATCATATTTGAAAATTCATGGCAGTCAGGTGAAGTCCCGGGTAGCTGGAAGAAGGGAAACATTGCACTTATTTTTTAAAAGGGTAGAAAGGAGGACCCTGGGAACTACCAACCTGTCAGCCTCACTTCTGTGGCTGGGAAGATCATGGAACAGATCCTCTTAGAAGGTATGCTAAAGCACATGGAGAGCAGGGAGGTGGTTCAAGATAGCCAGCATTGCTTTACCAAGGTCAAGTCCTGCCTGACCAGTCTAGTGGCTTTCTATGAAGGAGTGACTACCTCAGTGGACAAGGGAAGAGCTACTTATGTCATCTATCTGGACTTCTGTAAGGCCTTTGACACGGTCCCCCACAACATCCTTTTCTCTATACTGGAGAGATATAGGTTTGATGGATGGACTGTTCAGTGGATAAGGAATTGGTTGGATAGTCACATCCAGAGAGCAGTTGTCAAGGGCTCGATGTCCAGATGGAGTTTGGTGACATAGTGTCCCTGAGGGGTCCATACTCGGACCAGTGCTGTTTAATATTTTCATCAATGACATAGTGAGATCAAGTGTACCCTCAGCAAGTTTTCAGATGATACCAAGCTGAGTGGTGCAGCTGACACACCAGAAGGACGGGATGCCATCCAAAGAGACCTGGAAAAGCTGGAGAAGTGGGCCTGTGTGAACATCATGAGCTTCAACAAGGCCAGGTGCAAGGTCCTGCACCTCGGTCGGGGAAAGCCCCAGTATCAATACAGGCTGGGGGATGAAAGGATCAAGAGCAGCCCTGCTGAGAAGGACTTGGGGGTACTGATGGATGAAAAGCTGGAAATGAGCCAACAATGTGCACTCGCAGCCCAGAAAGGCAACTGAACCCTGGGCTGCATCAAAAGAAGAGTGGTCAGCAGGTCGAGGGAGGGGATTCTGCCCCTCTGCTCTGGTGAGACCCCACCTGGAGTCCTGTGTCCAGCTCTTGAGCCCACAGCACAAGAAGGACATGGACCTGTTGGAGTGGGTCCTGAAGAGGGCCACAAAAATGATCCAAGGGCTGGAACACCTCTCCTATGAGGAAAGGCTGAGAGAGTTGGGGCTGTTCAGCCTGGAGAAGGCTACAGGGAGACCTTATTGCAGCCTTTCATTACTTAAAGAAGGCCTATAGGAAACATGGGGACAATCTTTTTAGCAAGGCCTGTTGTGACAGGACAAGGAGTAATGGTTTTAAAGTCAGGGAGGGTAGATTTAGGCTGGGTATACGGAAGACATTTTTTATGATGAGGGTGGTGAAACACTGGAACGAGTTGCCCAGAGAAGTAGTGGAGGCCCCATCCCTGGAAACATTCAAGGTCAGGTTGGACGGGTCTCTGCACAACCTGATGTAGTTCACAGAATCACAGAATGTTCGGGGTTGGAAGGGACCTCTGTGGGTCATCTAGTCCAACCCCCCTGCTGAAGCAGGGTCACCTACAGCAGGCTGCACAGAACTGCATCCAGGTGGGTCTTGAATATCTCCAGAGAAGGAGACTCCACAACCTCCCTGGGCAGCCTGTTCCAGGGCTCCGTCACCCTCAGAGGGAAGAAGTTCTTCCTCATGTTCAGACAGAACTTCCTGTGCCTCA